>OHAC01000535.1_pt1 | contig 38769 bp, 29 predicted proteins | sample 1577051 | NCBI WGS metagenome assembly OHAC01 (sample SAMEA3541499, study PRJEB24748) | human gut metagenome | biome: human gut; feature: human-associated habitat; material: faeces | place: China | collected 2012 | reverse complement strand
CGATGGAGGAGGTTGCCTCATCGAGGACCAGCACCGGCGGGTCGGCAACGGCAGCGCGGGCGATGGCCAGCAGCTGGCGCTGGCCCTGACTCAGGTTCGTGCCGTCACCGGTCAGCATCGTGTTGTAGCCCTCGGGCAGATGCTTGATGAAGGTATCGGCGTTCGCTAGTCTGGCGGCGGCCATGCACTCCTCATCGGTGGCGGTCAGGCGGCCGTAGCGGATATTCTCCATAACCGTGCCGGTAAACAGGTGGGTATCCTGCAGCACGATGCCCAGCGAGGAGCGCAGCGCGTCCTTCTCAATGGCCTTGATATCCAGACCGTCATAGTAGATCTGGCCCTTCTGGATATCGTAGAAGCGGTTGATCAGGTTGGTGATGGTCGTCTTACCGGCACCGGTGGAGCCGACAAAGGCGATTTTCTGGCCCGGGCGGCCGTAGAGGTTGATATCGTGCAGAACGATCTTCTTCTCATCATAGCCGAAATCAACATCCTTAAAGACGATGTCACCCTTCAGCTCGGTGTAGCTGGGCTTTCCGTCAGCACCCACATGTTTCCACGCCCAGGTGCCGGTGGACTCGTCCGCCTCGGTGACGGAATCGTCCGCCAGATATTTCGCGTGGACCAGCGTCACATCGCCCTCGTTGACCTCAGGCTTCTCGTCCAGCAGGGCAAAGATACGCGCACCGCCGGCCAATGCCATGACGACCGAGTTCAGCTGCATGGAGATCTGGCTGATGGGCTGGTTGAACTGGCGGTTCAGCACAAGGAAGCTGGCCAGCCCGCCCAGAGACAGATTGCCGCCGAAGCCGCTGATAACCAGCGCGCCACCGATGATAGCGCAGAAGACATAGCTCAGGTTGCCCAGCTGGCCGTTGACCGGCATCGCCACCAGAGAGTAGGCGTTGGCCTTGTCGGCGCTTTGGAACAACTCATCATTGAGCTTGTCGAACTCGTCGATGGCGATCTGCTCATGGCAGAACACCTTGACAACCTTCTGGCCGTTCATCATCTCCTCAATGTAGCCGTTGACCTTGCCCAGCTCCTGCTGCTGCCTGAGGAAGTATTTGCCGGAGTTTCCGGTCAGATACTTCGTGACCAGCAGCATAACGCCGACCATTGCCAACGCCAGCAGAGTCAAGGGGATACTGAGGTAAATCATCGAGGTCAGCACGCCGACCAGCGTGACGATCGTGTTGACCAGCTGGGGCAGGCTCTGGCTGATCATCTGGCGCAGGGTGTCGGTATCGTTGGTGTAGATCGACATGATGTCGCCGTGGGCGTGGGTATCAAAATATTTGATGGGCAGCGTCTGCATGTGGGTGAACATCTCGTCACGCAGATTCTTCAGCGTGCCCTGTGTGATGCGGGCCATCAAACGGTTCTGCACAAAGATAGCAGCAATGCCGATGCAGTAGAACGCAGCCACGCGCAGGATGGCGGCAGCCAGACCGCTGAAATCCGTGCCGCCAGAGCGCAGCAATGGAAGAATGTAACCGTCAATCAGCGTCTGGGAAAACATGACGCCCTGCAGCTGGGCAAACACCGCCAGCAGAATGCAGCAGAGCACGATGATGACCTGCGCCTTGTACTGGTTCATAACATACCCGAGGATACGCTTGAACACCTTGCCGGGGTTTTCGACCTTGGGGCGGGGGCCGTTACTGCGTCCGCCGGGGCCGACTTTTACCACTTTCGCTTGCTGTGCCATCAGGCTTCCCCTCCCTTCTCATCAAAATCGCCGGAGCCCTTGGTCTGGCTGTTGTAGACATCCTGATAGATCGCGTTGTTTTTGAGCAGGTTGGCGGGGGTGTCAAAGCCGCTGACCCTACCGTTATCCAGCACGAGCACCTTGTCCGCATTCTCGACAGAGGAGATGCGCTGGGCGATGATAAACACCGTCGTGCCGGGGATCTTCTCGGCAAAGGAGTGGCGGATCTTCGCGTCCGTGGCGGTATCGACGGCGGAGGTCGAGTCATCGAGAATCAGGATGCGGGGCTTTTTCAGCAGCGCGCGGGCAATGCAGAGGCGCTGCTTCTGGCCGCCCGAGACATTGTTGCCGCCCTGCTCGATGTGGGTCTGGTACTTATCGGGGAAGCGCTCGATAAACTCATCGGCGCAGGCCTGCTTGCAGGCGTCCTCGATCTCGGCGTCGGTGGCATCGGGGTTGCCCCAGCGCAGGTTGTCGGCAATCGTACCGCTGAACAGCTCGTTCTTCTGCAGCACCATGGCCACATTGTTGCGCAGCGTGTCCAGATCATAGCTGCGTACATCGACACCGCCGATGATGACGCGGCCCTCGGTCGCATCGTACAGGCGGGGCAGCAGCTGCACCAGACTGGACTTGGCCGAGCCGGTGCCGCCGATAATGCCGATGGTCTCGCCGGATTTGATTTCGAGGTCGATATCCTCCAGTGCCTTTTCGCCGTCCTTCTTGTAGGCAAAGCTGACATGATCGAATTTGACCGAGCCGTCCTTGACCTCCATGACAGGGTCCTCACCATTCTTGAGGTCGGACTGCTCGTCCAGCACCTCGGCCACACGCCTTGCGGAGGCCATAGACATCGTGATCATGACAAAGACCATCGAGAGCATCATCAGGCTCATCAGGATGTTCATGCAGTAGCTCAGCATGCTCATCAGATCGCCGGTGGTGAAGGCGGTCGCGCCGGAGCTGACAATGAGCTGTGCGCCCAGCCAGGAGATCAGCAGGATGCAGCTGTAAACGGTCAGCTGCATGAGCGGGGCGTTCCATGCAAGGATCATCTCGGCGCGCATAAGCAGGCGGCGGACATTCTCGCTGGCCTTTTTGAACTTTTTGCCCTCAAAATCCTCGCGGACATAGGCCTTGACCACGCGGATGGCAGAGACATTCTCCTGCACGCTCTCGTTCAGGTCGTCATATTTGCGGAAGGCCTCGCTGAAATATTGGGTGGCGCGGCTCATGATAAAGACAAGCGCGCCGCCCAGCAGGATAACAGCGACCAGATAGACGCTTGCCAGCTCACGATTGATGGCGAAGGACATGATCAGCGCCACGATCATGCTGGCAGGCGCACGGATCGACATGCGCAGCAGCATCTGGTAGGCGTTCTGGATATTCGTCACATCGGTGGTCATGCGGGTGACAAGGCCCGCCGTGGAGTATTTGTCGATGTTGGCAAAGCTGAAGGTCTGGATGTTGCGGAACATCGCGCGGCGCAGGTTGCGGGCAAAGCCGGTGGCCGCATGTGAGCCGGCAACAGCGCCCAGAATACCGAACAGCAGGCCGAAAAGCGCCGCCACGATCATCTGTGCGCCGACCGTGTAGATGACCTGCATATTGCCCGGCGTAACGCCGTTGTCAATGATGGATGCCATCAGCCTCGGGATGATCATTTCCATGATGACTTCCGCAATCGTAAAGACCGGTGTCAGCACGGATACCAGCCGAAAGCCTTTTGTTTCGCGTCCGAGTGTTTTTAACAAGTGGTATTTCCCCTCTCTTGTGTTATATTTCCTTCTTCCAGGATATGCTGCGCGTTTTTCAGCGTCAGCTCCAGCACAGCGCGAGCCGCGGCAGCCTGCTGCGGGTCAATGCCAGCCTGCAGATCATCCTCAAACTTCGCAATGCAGGCTTCGATCTGTTCATGGCAGGCACGGCCCTTATCTGTGGCCACCAGCCGTTTCAGGCGGGCGTCCTTCTCAACCGCACAGCGGGTGATAAACCCGTCCTGCTCCATCCCCTGCAGCATCGCCGTCACGCTTGAGCGGCGGATGTTGAACCACTGCTCAATATCGCGCTGGTAGACATCCCGCCCGCTGCGGTTGCCGCGGACGATGTCGCCCAGCACCATGCCCCGCACGCCGGAAAGATCCGGGTTGACGCCGGAAATGCGGGCATCGAGCGCCCTGCGTATGACCCGCGCGGTCTGGTTCAGCAGCGCGCCGAAGTGAACATCGGCACAGCAGCCGCATTCATTTTGCGATTCATCGCACATTTCTTCCCTCCTGTTCTGATTTTCGGGCAAAAATCAGTTAGATTTCTAATTGTTCGTAGCCTAACTGTTCGTTTGCGTACTTTACAAGTATAGCACAGGTTTGGGGAATGTCAAGAGGGATTTTCAGCTTGTGCCCGCGTAAAAAGGCTCCCCTTACAGGGGAGCTGGCCAAGCCTGCGAGGCCTGAGGGGCTTTTCCCGTTTGCCATCACCCTACACCGTTGGATTTATACCGATATACGGCAGCGCCTTTTTCAGCACCTCGGCACAGACCGGGCCGGAGAGTGCGCCGCCGCTGGTGGTCCAGCTGTGGGGTTCGTCCAGACAGATCAGCACCGCAATTTTGGGGTCATCTATGGGCGCGACCGACACAAAGCTGGCGATGCGCGCCCCCTCGTTGGCGCTGTCCAGCTTCTGGCTGGTGCCGCTTTTGCCGCCGACACGGTAGCCCGCCACAGCCGCCTGCTTGCCGGTGCCGCTGGTCACAACGCCCTCCATCAGGCGGCACATCGTGGCCGAGGTTTCCTCGCTGATGACCTGCCGCTTCACCACAGGCTCTATCTCCCTTATGACTTGCCCGTCCGGTGCCGTGATTTTGCTGACGAGATACGGCTGCATCAGCTTCCCGCCGTTGACCACCGCGCAGACGGCCGTAAGCATCTGCAGGTAGCTTACCTTACTGCTCTGCCCGAAGGAGCAGCTTGCCAGCTCCACCGGCCCCATCCGGTCGGCGGTGTAGTACTCGCTGCGGCGTATCTCGCCCGGCAGGTCAATGCCGGTCGGCTCCCGTAGACCAAATGCCGCAAAATAGTCGCAGAAGCGCTCTTTTCCAAGCCGCGCACCGATCTGGATAAAGCAGGGGTTGCAGCTGACGGCCAACCCCTTGGCAAAGGTCTGTGTCCCGTGGACATGCCCGTTTGCGCAGCGGAACCGCGTACCTGCAACGGAAATCTTGCCTGCGCAGGTGAAATAGTCTGTAGCCTTGCAGGCGCCGCTGTCCAGCGCCGCCGCAGCCGTAATAAGCTTGAACACACTGCCCGGCTCGTACAGGTCGCTGATGGCCTTGTTGCGCCACTGCGCCTGCTGCGCCCGCTGCAGGGCGGTGCTGCGTTCCTCGCCCTGCAGGGCGTTCACCGTGTCACGGGCTTCCTTGTTGATAAGGATGCGCGGCGCGTTGGGGTCGTAGTCCGGCTGGCAGGACATTGCCAGCACCGCGCCGGTGTGTACATCCATAACGATGCCGACACCCCGCTCGGCAACATGATGCTCGGCGACGGCGGCAGACAGCGCACTTTCCAGCCAGTGCTGGATCTGGGCGTCGATCGTAAGGGTCAGCGTGTTGCCGGGCACCGCATCCACAAGGGTCTGGTAGTGGGTGGGCATGTCATAGCCCCATGCGTTTTTGGCGGTCAGGATGCGCCCGTTCTCCCCTGTCAGCTCGTCATTATAGCGCAGCTCCAGCCCCCACAGCCCTGCATTGTCCACATCGGTAAAGCCGAGGATGCCGCCCATAAAATTCCCCTGCGGGTAGACGCGCTTGGTGTCCTGCCGGATCTGAACGCCCTGCACACCGTTGTTGCGGCACCAATCCCGGACCGCATCGGCCATCGCCTTGTCCACGCGGCGGCGCAGCAGGCAATCGTTGGAGGTCCGCTGGCTGAATTTTGCCAGTGTCTCGGCGTAGTCCAGCTCCAGAATCTCGCTCAGCGCCCTTGCGGCAGGCTCCACGGCTTCATCCGCCATCTCCCGTGGGGCGGCGCGGATCGTCCAGCAGGTCTCGCTGGCCGCAAGCAGCGTGCCGTCCGCAGCATAGATCTCTCCGCGCGCGGCAGGCAGCGTGGCACCACGCAGCTGCTGGTCGGCGGCGCGCAGCGCATAGCCGCCGGGGTCGCGCAGCATCAAAACAAAAAGCCGCACCGCCAGCCCGCCCAGACACCCGACCGCCAGCACCGCCGCCAGCAGCCGCGTGCGCAGGCGCATTTTTGTGTTCAGCTGCGGTGTGATATGACGCATAACACCAGCCCCCTTCCCCATACGATAAGCGTATGAGGACCCGACTGGCAAAATGCCGAATAATCGCGGAGAAGTTCTCCATATTGACGATTGACCTTTTAGACAAAAAAGAGGTATACTGTTAATACTTAATTGTGACATTTAATTGTCAAAGTACGGAGCATTATTATAAGGAGGCAATTCCTATGGCTAGATTTACTTTACCCCGCGACCTTTACCACGGCCCCAATGCACTGGAGGCATTGAAAACCCTGCCCGGCAAGCGCGCCATGATCTGCGTTGGCGGCGGCTCCATGAAGCGTTTCGGTTTTCTGGATCGCGTAGAGGCTTACTTAAAGGAAGCCGGCATGGAGGTCGAGCTATTTGAGGGCATCGAGCCCGATCCCTCCGTCACCACCGTCATGAAGGGTGCCGAGGCAATGCTGAAGTTTGAGCCTGACTGGATCGTAGCGATCGGCGGCGGCTCCCCCATTGATGCAGCCAAGGCGATGTGGATCAAGTATGAGTACCCCGAGATCACCTTTGAGGAGATGTGCAAGGTGTTCGGCATCCCGCCGCTGCGCCGCAAGGCACACTTCTGCGCCATCTCCTCCACCTCCGGCACTGCGACCGAGGTGACGGCCTTCTCGATCATCACCGACTATGACAAGGGCATCAAGTATCCCATCGCGGACTTTGAGATCACCCCCGATGTCGCCATCGTTGACCCCGAGCTGGCCCACACCATGCCCAAAAAGCTGGTCGCCCACACCGGTATGGACGCCATGACCCACGCCATCGAGGCGTATGTCTCCACCGCCAACTGCGACTTTACCGACCCTCTGGCCCTGCATGCCATTGAGATGATTCAGGCGGATCTCGTCGGCAGCTACAACGGCGATATGGAAAAGCGCGATGCCATGCACAACGCACAGTGTCTGGCCGGCATGGCCTTCTCGAACGCTTTGCTGGGCATCGTCCACAGCATGGCCCACAAGACCGGCGCCGCCTTTGCTGATTACGGCGCTCACATCATCCACGGTGCTGCCAACGCCATGTACCTGCCCAAGGTCATCGCCTTCAACGCCAAGGACCCCACCGCCAAGGCACGCTACGGTGTCATCGCCGACAAGATGCATCTGGGCGGCAGCAATGACGATGAGAAGGTCGCGCTGCTGATCAAATACCTGCGCGGTATGAATGACGACCTGAACATTCCGCACTGCATCGGCCACTACGGCCCCGACTCCTACCCCTGCGAGCAGGGCTTTGTCCCGGAGAATGTCTTCCTTGAGAGACTGCCTGAGATTGCCAAGAACGCCATCGCAGACGCCTGCACCGGCTCCAACCCGCGCCAGCCGAGTCAGGAGGAGATGGAAAAGCTGCTGAAGTGCTGCTACTACGACACCGAGGTCGATTTCTGATTATAACAAGCCCGCAGCTGCTTTTCTGCGCTGCGTAACCCCTGCCCCGGCCGCATAAAGCGGCCGGGGTTTTTGTGCGCCGCAAAAGTGGACAATATACTTGCGATTTGATTTTTTGCGATTTTGGCTGCAAACGCTGTCACCGCAAGCTTTTCCGCGCATTTTTGCCGCACGGCCCACCCATTGATTTCGCATACATTTTGCTGTATACTATCCATGTAAAGCCTATGCAAAACGCATGTAAAAAGGAGCAATACCATGGCAGTCACCGCAAAACCGCAGGCACCCATGTTTACCAGACGGGCGCTGTTTACACTGATCTGGCCCCTTCTGCTGGAGCAGACCCTCAGCGTCACAATGGGTATGGCCGACACCCTTATGGTTGCCGGCGTGGGCGAGGCCGCTGTCTCGAGTGTTTCGCTGGTTGACAGCCTGAATGTTTTAATCATTCAGATCCTGTCCGCACTGGCCACCGGCGGCGCAGTCATTGCCAGCCAGTATCTGGGCCGCAAGGATACCGAAAACGCCAGCCGCAGCGCGGCCCAGCTGTACAGCGTGCTTGGCCTCTCGACTGTGACAATGGGCATCCTCTGCATGCTGCTCTCCCGCCCGATCCTGCGCGGCGTTTTCGGCAGCATTGATGAGGATGTCATGCGGTTTGCCCAGCAGTATTTCCTTATCAGCGCCGTATCCTACCCCTTCATCGGCCTGTATAACGGCGGCGCGGCTCTTTTCCGCGCACAGGGCAACAGCCGCATCAGTATGCTGGCCAGCCTTGTCATGAATGTCATCAACATTGCAGGCAACGCACTGCTGATCTACGGCTTCGGCATGGGGGTCATCGGCGCAGCACTGGCCACCCTGATCGGCCGTGTCTTTGCCGCCGTGTTTATCCTGTGGCAGAACCAAAAGCTCTGCAACCCGCTGCGGGTCCAAAGCCTTGCCGACCTGCGGCCGCGGCGCACCCCCATCATGCAGATCCTCTCCATCGGCATCCCGTCCGGCCTTGAAAACGGCATGTTCCAGATCGGCAAGCTCTGCGTCAGCAGCCTGACCTCCACGCTGGGCACCTCGGCCATCGCGGCCAACGCCGTTGCCAACACACTTTCAACGCTGGCAAACATCCCCGGCAATACGATGAGCCTTGCCATGATCCCCGTTGTCGGCCAATGTCTGGGCGCAGGCGAGAAAAAGCAGGCCAAGCGGTATGTGTTTCTGCTGATGGGCATTGCCATGGTCGGTCTGGCCGCTGCCAATGCCGCACTGTTCTTCCTGATTCCCCTGCTCGTGGTCTGGTTCAACCTCTCGGCGGAGGCCTCCGCCCTCTGCACCATGGTTGTGCGCATGTTCAACATTGCCAGCGTCTTTTTCTGGGCCTGCAGCTTTACGCTGCCCAACGCCCTGCGCACCGGCGGCGATGCCAAATTCACCATGACAGTCAGCATCATAAGCATGTGGCTGTTCCGCGTTATTCTGAGCTACGTCTTTGTGCTGCAGTTCCATCTGGGGCTGGCCGGCGTCTGGCTGGGCATGTTCATCGACTGGCTCTGCCGCGACATCTGCTTTATCGCCCGCTTTATCAGCGGCAAGTGGATGGAGCATAAGGTCATATAAAAAGCAAGCCTCCCCCGCCCGTGGTATGCGCAGTGCATACTACGGGCGGGGGAGGCTTTTTATGGGTCAGCTTTTTCGGGCGGTCACTCGACCATATACTCAAAGTCGATACGGCCCAGCGCCACATCGGCGGCGGCCACCTGAATCTTCATCGAGGAGCCGAGCATCCAGCTCTTGCCGGTCAGCGGGTCGAGCATGCTCACCCCGTCAATGACCTGCGGCTCGCCCTTGCAGAGCTGCGCGGCGGGCACAAAGCCCTCGACCGTGTTCTCCAGCTCGACAAAGATGCCGCGCGGCGTGATGCCTGCGACCGTGCCGGTATAGACCTCGCCCAGATGGTTGTGCATATACTCGGCCTTATACAGATCCTCGACATCGCGCTCAATGCGGACGGCTGCGACCTCCTGCTTGCTGGACTTCTCGCTGGCCTGCTGGGCAAACTCGTTGAAGTCCTTCTGCAGCTGGCTGGCGGACGCACCAAGCAGCATCTCGCTCAAAATGCGATGGATGGCAAGGTCGGGATAGCGGCGGATGGGGCTGGTAAAGTGAGCATAGTCCGCCAGCACCAGACCGTAGTGACCAAGGGGCTGCGGTGCGTAGCGGGCCTTCTGCATACTGCGCAGGATGCCGGTATGGACCGGGATCTGGATGGGCTGGTCGCGGGTCTCATCGAGCAGGGCGGCCAGCTCCAGCTGTGTCGGAATGGGGTTCTTGAACTTGGCGTTCAGTCCGCAGGCCAGCAGCGTGGCGGACAGCTTCTCCATCTTCTCAGCGTCCGGGGCCTCGTGTACACGGTAGACAAAGGGCACCTTGTTGGTGCGGCCCGCATTGGCGGCGCACTGGTTGGCCAGCAGCATGAACTCCTCGATCATGCACTCGGAGGTGCCGCGGTCGCGCTTGACGATGTCCACGCAGCGGCCGTTCTCGTCCATGACAAGCTTTGCCTCGTTGGACTCAATGTCCATTCCGCCGCGGGCCTTGCGCAGCACAAGGCGCTTGCGGTACAGCTCGTCCATGGCGGGCAGCTGGTCCAGCACGGCCTCATACTTGGTCCTGAGGTCAGTCAGGTCGGCGTCTGTTTCAGATTCCGGGGGCTCCAGCAGAGCGTTGATCTCCTTGTAGACGCCTTTGACGCGGCTGCAGATGACGCTCTTGACAAACTTGTAGCTGCGGATCTCGCCGTTCTCGTCCAGACGCATCAGGCAGGAGAACGCCAGACGATCCTCGCCCTCATTCAAGGAGCAGATGCCGTTGGACAGCTGGGTCGGCAGCATCGGAATGACCTTGTCGGCGTAGTAGATGCTGGTCGCACGCTCATAGGCCTCCTCGTCCAGCGCAGAGCCGGGGCGGACATAGTGGCTGACATCCGCGATGTGAACGCCCAGCTCATAGCCGTCCTCAAGCTTCTGCAGGCTGATGGCATCGTCAATATCCTTCGTCTCGGCAGAGTCGATCGTAAAGATGGGAATACCGCGCAGATCCAGACGCTTGGCAGCCTCGGTCGGGTCGATGACGGCGTTATCGTATGCATGCGCCTCCTCCAGCACCTCCGGCGGGAATTCCTGCCGGACATTGCGGCCGTAGAGGATCGCCTTGGCACACTCGGAGGCGTAGTCGGAGGAGCCGAACTTTTCGACCACGGCGGCGCGGTGGTCGCTGTGGCGGTTGCCGCGGTGGGTAATGAGGAAGCCGACCTTATCCCCCAGATGTACACCCTCGCTCCCCTGCTTGGCCAGCAGGAACTTCACATCACGGCAGCCGTCCGGCTCGACCGCCATGCGGCCGTCCTCAGACAGGCAGACCGTACCCGCAAAGCGGTTGTTGGGGACAGTGACCTCCACGACCTCACCCTCAGAGGAGCCCTCCACACGGGGATGGTCGAACAGCTTGACATTGATCTTGTCGTTGGGCATCGCGCCGTGCAGTGCGCGCCCCGGGATGAAGATGTCGCCCTCACCGTCATCGCGGCTGGCAAAGCCGAAGCGGGCTGCCAGCTTGACCAGCGTGCAGGGAATGGCCGCCGGGGCGTTTGTGTTCTCATAGGTGGCAAAGCCCGGCACATAGGTGCCGTTGCGCATCGACAGCTCGCCGGTGGCGACCATAGCCGATACGCTGGTGCGCAGGCGGGAATTGTCCACCTGCAGGTTATTCTGCAGCTCACGCAGCGTCATAGGGCGGCGCTTGACTGCGTTTAAAATACTTTTCTGTAACGGTGTCATGTGTACTCCTTTAATTTACGCCGCACCGCCGTCCGGCGGTGCCCTTCCGATATACTCCCACAAAAAACGGCCCGCCGGGGCGCTGCTTGCAAAGCTGACGCGCTTGGCGGACCCATTTTGTTTCTTTGCTTACCCTGCGAGCATCACAGGCGTGCGCTCAGGACGCAGACGACCAGCGTAACGACGAAGAATACAACGCCGCAAACCTTGGTCAGCTTAGCCAGCTTGGCGTCCACGCCGCGCTCACGGCCGGCAGCCATCGTAGCAGAGCTTTCGCCCATGATAGCGCCGGACAGGCCCTGACCCTTCTGCTCCTGCGCGAGGGTAAAGACGATGATCAACAGGGACACGACGACGAGGACGACGCCGAGAGCGATCTCATACCAGTTCATTGCTTAGCACTCCTTCTATTTCTATCCACGCCGCCATGGCGCGAAAAGTCTCATGCACCGTACAGTATAGCATAGTTTTCTGTGCGTTGCAAGCGCTTTTTTCGCGTTTTTAAAGCAATTCAGTTCTGAAAGGCAATTTTCTCCCCCTGCACCAGCGGATAGCGCACCAGCCGGGTGCCGTCCAGATCCTCACGGTGCATATCCACCGCCGTGATCTGGTGGTTGCCGTAGGTCGTGTAGTAGTAAATTCCCTTGTCGGCGTTGCAGCAGCTTGTATACAGCGTGATCTCATACTTGCCGCCGTCCAGTTCGCAGCAGCCGCGCTGCTGTTCGACCGCGTGCAGGATGTGGAAGAACTGCCCCACGCTCTCGGCCTCGCTGTCACCGGATTTTGAGTTCATCTTGACGAATGCCGCCCGCACAAAGCGGGACTGGCTGGACAGATCCCCCGGCAGGCCCAGCCCGCCCAGCCCGCGGCTGTAGACCGGCAGGTCAAGGCCGTCCGCAAAGGTATTTTCGGGGGTACGGGGCGACAGCGCGCGGTAGTTGTTCAGCGCAAAAAGCTGCTGCGGGAAGGGCGGGTTGTTTGTCAGCACACCCACGGGGTTGTCGTAGATATGCAGCCCATCGGCGGTGGATTCCACCGTAATGCTGCCGGTCTTGTCGGCCACAAGCCAGTGCAGCTGCGCCAAAGGCAGCTGGTCACTGAACGGGATATTTACAATGTTGGCCTTCTCCAGCAGGGCACGGGCCTCTGCCAGCGTTGCACAGCTGCCCAGCAGCCAAGGGATCAGCTCAAATTGGGTAATGTTGTTTTTACCGTCTGCCGCCGGGTGGTAGACGGCGTTGCCCACAAAATTCAGCCCGGCAACGCCGAGGCCCTTTTCATTGACGGCATCGTAATACAGCGGGTACTCCCCTGCCACATAGGCCATGCCGATCATGGCATACCTTGTGCGGAAATCCCCCATGCAGCGCAGGGCAAACGGATAGCTGCGCGGCGTGACCGTGACTTCATCCCCATAGGAGAATTCATAGTCAAGATTGCGTCCGAAATAGAAATCTGCTGTCTTATAAGTTGCTGCGGTACACATGGCAAATGCCCCTTTCCTATTTCCTGATACGGCTAGTGTAGCACGCCGGGGGCCGGATAATCCACCATAAATTGTAAACAATCCGGCCGTTCAGCCGCACTTACAGGCCGGCAACCGAGTCGATCGGCATCGACATAAAGATCCCCTGCGCCGCACTGTGCATACCGCAGCTTTCACCCAAGGATTGCATAAGGGCTACCTTGTTGGCGGATTCCGTCAGAACCAGAACGATTTCCTTTTCATCCTGCACGCTCAGCCCCCAAAAACCGGTCGCCTCCTCATTGCCGATGCGCCGGCTGCGGATGACGGTGCCGCCGGTGGCACCCGCCGCACGAACCGCCTTCATCACATCATCGCTGAAGCCGCTGTTCACGATCGCTGCAACCAGAGAGTGTTTCGTTTCAGACATACTGTTTTCTTCCTTTCCGCTGGTATTCAGAATATCCTTGCCTGCATCGTGGTCCAGAATACGCAAGATCATGTTGTTTGCACCGTTCAAAGGGATCGTAAAAGCAATGCCGGTGTTGGCTTTGTGCAGCTGCAATTCCGTGTAGAGCTTTTCCATCAAAATCGGGGACAAATGCTTCGGGACCATGCTGACGAGAACACTTTTGTCAATGCTGCCAAGGCCGAGCATATCCATGATCTCGCTGGAGGCCGTCCCCTCGGCATTGAAGCGGTATTGCAGCGGCAGCGCCCCTTTCTTGAACATCTCGGCTGCGTGCTCCGCCAGCTTCGGCGTTGTGATCAGCACCAGCAGCTGAAATGACACTTTCTTCTCATGCTCCATTTTAGTCGCCCTCCTCAAGATCAACGATCATGTCGCAGTCATCGGCGATAGCAGCCGGTACGGTCTGCGTCCGCTTGGCGGTTTTCAGCTTGTATACCAGCCCCATAAGCTGGATGGCAATCAGCGGCGTCAGGGCAACCAGCGCAACAACACCGAACGCATCGGTCATCAGGTTGCCGCCCAGCGCCTCACATACGCCGATGCTGAGCGGCAGCAAAAAGGTCGAGGTCATCGGGCCGCTGGCAACGCCGCCGGAGTCAAACGCAATGCCGATAAAAATATCCGGCACCATACGGGACAGCACCAGCGCGATGATGTACCCGGGGATGACAAACCACTGGATGGATATGCCGGTCAGCACGCGCAGCATGGCCAGACCGACACTGGCTGCCACACCGATCTGCATACAGCGGTTCATCATTTTGACTGAGATAGCGCCGTTTGTGACGGCCTCCACCTGATGGTTCAGCACCTGAATGGCAGGCTCTGCTTTGACAATGTAGTAGCCGATCAGCGCACCGATGGGAACCAAAATCCAGCGCAACGATAGCCCTGCCAGCTCCTTGCCAAGGTAGGCGCCAACGGGTGCAAACCCGACATTGGCACCGCACAAAAACAGCACCAGCCCAATATAGGTATACCCAAAGCCGACGACGATGCGCTTGATTTGCAGCCCATGGTAGCGGTGGGTCAGCCATTGGAAAATCAAAAACACCCAGAGGATCGGCACCAGTGAAAGAAGCACCTCTCTGGCGTAGAGCGGCAGCCCCTGCGCAAACACCCGGGCAACATCTTGCGTGGTGACAACGGTGGCAACATCGGTAAGGGTGTAGGCCGCCTCGGTCGGCTTAAAGAAACAGCCGAGGATCAGCACCGCCAGAATCGGCCCCACGCTGGAAAGCGCCACCAGACCGAAGCTGTCATTTGCCGCATTTTTATCGCTGCGCACCGAGGCCAGCCCGACACCCATGGCCATAATAAAAGGTACGGTCATCGGGCCGGTTGTGACGCCGCCGGAGTCAAAGGCCACCGCCAAAAACTCCTTGGGCACAAAAGCAGACACCAGAATGAGTGCCAGATAGCAAACGATCAGCAGCATCGACAGGCTGATCTTATAGCGGATACGCACGATGGCCAGCGCCAGAAACAGCCCCACGCCGACAGCCACCGTCATGATCAGCACCATGTTCGGCACAGACGGCACCTGCCCCGCAAGGACCTGCAGGTCCGGCTCCGACACGGTAATGATGACGCCCATGAGAAACCCTGTCAGCAGGACTGTAAGCAGTTTTTTCATTTTGGAGATCTGCACGCCAACGCCTTCGCCGAGCGGCGTCATCGCCATCTCTGCGCCAAGCTGGAAAAAGCCCATGCCAACGATCAGCATCAGGGCTCCCGTCAGGAACATGACTACGCTTCCCAGCTCCATCGGGATCACAAAGATGCTGAGCATCAGGACGATCCCTGTGATTGGAAGCACGGCAGAGAGCGACTCTCTGATTTTTTCTTTCAGTTTTACATTCAATTCTACGCCCACCTTTCAACAGAGAGTTGTTTTTTGCACGGTGCCTTCGGGGGCGCCGCATTCCCCCAAAAGCACGCCATTTTGTATATTTGCGTGCTCACGCAAATATCATTATCTATATTTTACACTACAAACGCCCCCGCCGCAAGTTCTCTGCGGCAACTGTATTCATTCCGGGTTTTCTGAATTGCCGCTCTGGTATCGGCGCATAAAAATTTCCCGGTAACGAAAGTGGAAATCACCGGGAGAAGGAGAAGCAAAAAACGCTGCAAGCCCCAAAAAAGGGCTTGCAGCGCTGCTGTGGCGTCCCAGAGAGGATTTGAACCTCCGGCCCACGCTTAGGAGTTTGGCGTTTCTTTTGGTACGATATACCCATCATAACTTCCCATTATTTTTGATTCGTTATGACATTGTGCGATCACTGGTCAATCTGCACAAAAATCCGTAAAATGCTGCCTCGTTACGGCCTGTTCAGAATGTCAAATTAGCAAATTCTTAGCACGGATGATGGCAGAAAGCCCCTTTGCCACAAGAAAAATCAGATGGGCATAGTCAAAATGCCTACGAAAAATGGGAGGCAAAATTATGAGTACATCGCAGGAAAAGAAGCTGCCGAGCAACAGAACCTATACCGTGGATGATATTGCCGCAATTCTTGGCATTGCAAAATCCACCGCATACCGCTTGGTGAACTCTGGAGAGTTCAAAACCATTCGCATCGGTTATGCGATCCGCATTTCTAGGAAGTCTTTTGAGGACTGGCTTAAGATGGAAGAATTTAAAAGAGTGTATCTCTTTGAGTTGTTAAATTATTTTCCCCAATGACATTGCATATCGCAAAAAGATTTCCCCACTTTATTGCGAGGCTTGCTGTATCAAGAGCTTCCTCGGTTAGCAAATCTTTGTTGGGAATAATAATTTCTTCGTATAGCCTTTGGGCAAGAGCTCCCCCCCAACATCAATTTCTGTCCGTTTCTTCCCTTTGCACCTAATGAAAATCCGGCCCCCAATAGTAGGATGGGAGATCGGTCTTCAATGCATCGCCGTAACAGGCTAATATCATTATCCATTTATAATTATCCTTTCCTAACTTCTGGAATGTTACATTTGTTCTTTTTAGTATAGCATGCACAAATATATTTCATGCACAAATATATTTGTCGATAGAAACCGATTATTGTGTCGCTTTTATAAGGACGCGATTTTCCTTAGCAAGCGCGTGTAAACCGTTCAAATCCAATTAGCAAGCATACAACAAAATTGAATGGAACTCTCCCTTTGCTATACGCTTTTTACCGCAAACAAAAACCGCTGTAAACCAGCGAAAAACGGCTTACAGCGGTTGTTTTGGCACCCCCGGCGAGACTCGAACTCACTACATTCCGCTTAGGAGGCGGACCCTCTATCCCGGTGAGGTACGGGGGCTTATACAACAAATATTCAATTTTCGGGCTCAACAGGATTCGAACGAACTGCCGCTTAGGAGTACGGCGTACCATTTCGTAAATTGTTCATATCATATCTTCCCGTGTTGTTTCTTCGCAAATTGTGCTGCCTGGAGGCAGGTCAATTTGCACAAATTCCCCTGAAATATGCTGCCTTACAACGGCTTTTCAAATGTCATACTAGCAAGGTATTAGCATGAACCCCTTGTGACAGAGGGCTTCCAGGTGCCATTTCAAAATGCTATTAGCACAGATGGAGGATAATCTTATGAGCACCACCCCCCCCCAACGAAAAAGGAACACCCCAAAGCAGAACATACACCGTGAATGACATCGCAGCCATTCTCGGTATCGGCCGCGCTTCGGCCTATAAACTCGCCAACTCCGGAGCATTCAAGACGATCCGCATCGGTAACATGATCCGCATCTCCAGGAAGTCCTTTGAGGACTGGCTGAAGGCGGAGGGATTGGACGACGAAACAGAATAATTACATGAAACCGCTGCAAGCAGTAGATTGTAGCGGTTTTATTTTGCTCTGGGACTGCCCTGCTTAACTCGATAAAGCATATTAGAAGTTGAATTCTATAATAGGATAGTGTAAACTAGTTATATAAGAACATGGGAATTTTTACATATGCGGGAGAGTTGGGCATGACAATTGTAGAAGCAATAAAAACGGTACTGTACCAAGTGCCTGACGGACTAACCTCTAAAGAGATTTATGATGAAATCGTGAAGCAAAACCTCTATTCCTTTGGCGCTAAAAATCCGCTGGGTGTAGTAAATAGCCAAATCCGCAGAAGGTGTGCAGGGCTCGACTTTCCTACGGCATATCCGGTTAAAGTGTTTAGGATAGCTGGCCATCGTGGAAACAAAAACAAATTTGCTCTATATGATGAATCCATTCCTCAAGACAACGATCAGCATTCTAAAACCACAAAGAATATTGCTGAAGAACTGCCCGAAGAGCGTATAGGTGCAGCATTAAAAGAGCATATTGCTTCCATAAAGCAGCAAGTGTTAGATAGCATTTTGAACAACTCCCCGGATTTTTTTGAGCATCTGGTTCTAGATCTTCTTCTTAAAATGGGATATGGCTACGGCAAACAGGCGGGAGTAGTAACCGGACGGCCACACGATGGCGGGATTGACGGCATCATTAGTGAAGACAAGTTGGGGTTAGACTTGATTTATATTCAGGCTAAGCGGTATGCCCCCAAAAACAAGATTGGTCGAAGTGAGTTACAAGCATTTATCGGAGCTATGGAGCATATCCAGAAGGGCGTATTTATCACGACATCAGGTTTCACCAAAGAAGCCGTGCAATTTATGAATAAGCAGCAGCAGAAAAATATCAAATTGATTGATGGTGAATTTCTAGCAGATCTTCTTGTACGGTATGAGATAGGCGTGCTTCCTGCTCAGAGTATTAAAATCTATAAGATAGACACGGATTATTTCAATGTCTAAAATGTTTCAAATAGAAGCGGAGGAACACCAACTTAATTTCTTTGATAAATTGAATTAGAAAATCTTCATTTGCTTGGACCTTATAAATAAGATCGTTTGCAAGGTCTTCTCTTTTCCGGGAGCCACCCAGACGCGAAAACAAAAACATATAAACATAATATAGATATATAAAAACAGACAATTGATTGTAAGATAGTTTATCGGCTGGCTCCTTCCTATAATTCTTGTCAATAAGGTAAAATAGCGGAAGTTTGAAGAGGTTTTGATTACATGTAATAATATTTGTTAAAATACTTGCAAACTCTTTAATTCGATCACCATTGTTTCCAAGATCTTGAGCAGAGGCATTCATTATCTCAGCATACTGGTAGCGAATTATGCTAAGTTTACTTACAAAGTCCAACAGATTTTTCTGATATGTCTCCATATCTTTTAACAGGTTTATAACTTTTGTGGGAGTATTGTAACGTTGAGTTATGACATTTTCGCCACTAATAGTTAAATCTTTTTTAATATCTTGACGGGGTGTTTTAGTTGCTTCTTGAGTTAGCAAATAAAAGTGCAAGAAAACTCCCATATCGGCTTTTTTGAAAATTTGATCCATGGAAAAGAATTTTTGTTTGATAGATCGCCACAATATTTTGACTCGATCTTGTTGTTGAACTGTTTTACATATCGCAAAACAATGCCCCTTAAAAATATCCTCTGGATCAAGTTTTTGAGCTTTCTCGTTAATATCAATATATATCTCTTCAGATGACCCTTGTTGCATGTTAGCTGTGTTTTTTTGTGCAAAAAGAAGTATTTTACAATCAAGCAACTGCTGCTTATAGACATCTAAGGTTACATCTGGATTCCTCTGGCGCATTTCGTATATTTCTTTTTCAATTATATTCCAAGCATCTTTAAATTTACTCGATTGCTTGTATATATCCACTGCCGGATTAATATCTAAGTTAATCCTTCGTTTATTATCTGGTTCTCTAACAAAATGCAGATATTCGCCTACACTCCCATTCTCTAATTTTAAAACCCGATGTCCATTTATTTCACAGGTAATTAATGCTTCAATCTCGTCTTGAGTTTCAGTTTCATCCTCATCGGCGCACGCATTATATAACTGAGCCAACATCAGGATAATAGTCGTTAGTCGTTGCTGGCCATCGACGAGAGATAAAAAATTTGAAATAGGCGCTTCTACGGTAATAATACCCAAGAACTTGCTTCTTTGCATTACATTATCAACAAATGTTTTGATCTTGGATTTTTCCCATTTATATTCTCTCTGGTAATCAGGAATTGCCATAAGTTGCTTCTGAGACTGTATGAAGTCACTAAAGCTACTTTCAAAATCTAGTTTAAGCAAATTATTAATTGTAACAATTGTTGATTCCAAATCCATATTAATCACCATAGCTCCCAATATTTTCTGGTTAATTATTAGTATAGAACAAAACGCATTAGAAAGCAACTGATTAAAATTATATTTTTGGACAACCTGTCGAATTTTCTTTCTGAAATGCCAATTTTGTCGACTCACTAGTTCTCAAAGGCGACTGTAGCAATAACGGTCGCCTTTTTAATTTAAAACTGTCCCGAAAGGAGTCAAAAATCCCATACTTTTTCATCCACAATCAGTCGAAAGGCCGCCGCCCATAGGTATCTCCCTTTGTGCTATCCGAGCGGCATAGAGACCGCCTTTTCCCCAAAAACCAACACTTTTCCCAACCGCCGAAGGGAGGTGATAACATGGCGGTATTTCGTATTGAGAAAACCCGCGACTACACGGTGATGTCCAACCACCACCTGCGCAGCGCGGGGCTGTCCCTGAAATCCAAAGGGCTGCTCTCCATGATGCTGTCCTTGCCGGAGGACTGGAACTACACCACCAGAGACTTGGCTAAAATCTGCAAGGAGGGCACGGACAGCATTGGATCAGCTCTGAAGGAACTGGAGCACGCCGGATACATAGTCCGCAATCGACTCCGGGACAGCAAAGGAAAGATCGTGGATGTGGAGTATGTCATCTACGAGACGCCCCATCCCCCGGACACGGGCCAGCCGTGTGAGGGCGAGCCGGATACGGCTTATCCAGATACGGAAAACCCGGATATGGATAACCCATGTCTGGAAAACCGGCTGCAATTAAATAAAGAGAAAAGAAATCCTGAAGAACAAAATACTGATTCATCAAGTACGGAAGGATCAAATCCTATCCAATCAAGCCCCCAAACCCCCGCAGGGGCCAAACGGACCGGACGGGACTGGATGCAGGAGCGAGAGAACTATCGGGAACTGATTTTGGAGAACATCGAGTATGACATCCTCGTACAGAACGAGCGCATGGACCGTGACCGTTTGAACGAGCTGGTGGAGCTCATGGTGGATACCGTCTGTTCCCGCAGGGAGATGATTCGCATTGCCGGGGACGACTATCCGGCGGAGGTGGTCAAATCCCGGTTCCTGAAGCTGAACAGTTCCCACATCGAGTATGTGCTGGACCGTATGCGGGAGAACACCACCTATGTCCGCAACATCAAGAAATATCTGCTGGCTACCCTGTATAACGCCCCGGCTACCATCGACAGCTACTATGCGTCCCTGGTAAATCACGACCTGTACGGTAGCGGAGAAAGGAGGTAATCACTCATGCAGGAAGAAGTTAAGGCAACTGAATCTATTCATCATACAAGAGCCAGACGCTAAGACGCAGAGCCGATAACACTGAGGGAAAACCTCGTAGGTTATCGGCTCTGTTTTTATATTCTCAATGATCTGCCCGGCGGCAGAAAAGAAAAAAACCGCCGCGGGGCAGACGGCTTTCTGCGCGCAAAAGCACTTTCTTCTCGGCGGTTCGATTCGAGCCGCCGTTTTTCTTTGCCCTGACAGCTTCCGCGGCGGCATAGAAGGAGGATGCCGCCATGCTGCGCCGGATGCTGTTCCCACCTGATCTGACAAGGGCTAGCCGCTCAAAAAAAGCCCGTTCCATTCGTCGGACAGGTTCGGCCATGAGTATGAACTATACTATGTAAATAAACTTCATATTGCTTGCCATTGCGCCCGGTGGGTCTGTGACCTACCGGGCGCTTTTTGCCGTTTCCTGCGGTCGGGCTGGCTGGCCGTTGATTTTCTCAAATTTTCTTCCAAAAGGAGGCGTTTAGCGGGCAGAACACGCTCTTGCAGGATTGGTAGTAGCGGAAAGGGAGAGAACCACCTGATCCCCCATGGAAAGGGGGTGAAACTGATGGAATCTAACCCCCGCGACTATGGCGAGCAATGCCGGTTCGATGCTTTTTGCAAGAAGGTATTGCGAAACGAGGCCAGAGCCTACCTGCGGAACATGAAACGCCAAAGAGAGCGTGAAGCTTTCTTTAGCGACTTGTCCCAGACGGAACTGGACAAGCTCTGCGTCATGGATCGTTACCCCAGCGACAGCATTGTGCTCTCGTCGCACGGCTACGATCTACATATCGACAACAAGCTTGTGGCCGAGGCTTTCTCCGCATTGCCGCAAACAGAGCAGAGCATTTTGATTTTGCACTGCACCCTGGACCTGGCAGACGGTGAGATCGGCAATCTCGTTGGGATGTCCCGGAGCGCCGTTCAGCGGCACCGGACGAAGGCGCTGCAGGAGCTGCGCGAAGCATTGTCGGCGCTGATGCCGAAAGGAGGCTGAGGAAGATGACAGAGCCCATCCACAAGGGAAAGGACCTGCTGCCCGTTTGGGTGATCCATGCGGCCTCCGGCGGTGACAGCGAGGCCATGGAGCAAGTGCTGCGGTACTACGATGACTATATGAGCCGCCTGTGTACCCGTACCTTCTGTGACAAGGACGGAACGTCTCATGTGTGCGTGGATGTCCACATGAAGCGCTGTCTGGAAATCCGACTGATCCGGGCCGTGATGCGCACCTAATCCTTTCAGCTCTGGCAGAAGGCAAGCGGCTTACCCTTTCCTCCTTTGCCAATGCCGGGGACTGACCCCACCTTGACAAAGAAAGCCTTCGGGCAGCATAAGGCAGACGGATACGATCTGTCTGTGTGGAGCCGGTCGGCCGGTGCGCCATGACCCTGTTGCAAGTCCGCAGGACGGGACCCCTACCAAACAGGTGAGCGACAAAACCAGGCCGCGAAACAGGTATGGCAGCCTGTGGGCGAGGATGCACAGACAGGATAATGAGACTCCCGCGTTGAACGCCCTCAAAGCATTGCGCGGCGCACCCATCAGCATGGGCCGGGGTGAGATTCCCGTGGAGCTGCTTGCCGGCAGCCATCCGTTTTTTGCCTCTTTTATTTTCAGATAAATCTTCTGCTTTTCTGTTTACGGATAGTTCGTAAACTTTCCATTAGCAGCAGACAACCCCGAAACGGCGCGGTACAATGAGGGTGGAAGTTATGAATGAACACCTCATTGCGTGCCGTTTCTGACAGGAAAGGAGGCTGCTGTGTCAGAGATTCAGAACGGTACGGAGAAAAGGCCTTCGGAGTGCCGCACCTATACGGTCAACGAGGTTGCCCGTATATTAGGCGTCAGTCGGACACAGGCATACCGCCTTGTGCAGGAGGGCCTTTTCAAAAGCGTACGAATTGGTAACGCCATACGAATTCCCAAACGGTCGTTTGACAAGTGGCTGGAGCCGCTTGACCTGTGACACAAGAAAGGAAGGCTCGTTATGGCATCCATTATCAAAAGAAAGAAAAACTATTCTATTGTTTATACCTATGTGGACGAGAACGGCGAGACCAAGCAGAAATGGGAAACCCGCACTTCCTACCAGGAGGCATTGAAACGCAAGGCAGAGATTGAGAGCCAGAAAAGCTCCAACTCCTTCCTTCCGCCCACCAATCAGAATATTGCGGAGTTCCTGTCGGACTTCGTCTCCCTCTATGGCGAAAAGCGGTGGGGCGTGTCTATGTACGACAGCCAAAACTCGCTGATTGCCAACTACATCAACTACATCAACCCCATCATTGGGGATATGAAGGTGCAGGACATCACCACGCGGGTAGTGGATAAGTACATCCAGACTTTGCAGAAAACCCCTGCGGTGAACACCAGGACGCACCACGCCAAAACGGAGTTTGTCACCAACGCTACCATCGAAAAGATCATCAAACTTCTCCGCTATGCATTCAAGCAGGCGGTTCGGTGGGAGCTGGTTGCCAAGAACCCCTTTGACAATGTGGTGCTGCCCAAAGCGGAATACAAGAAGCTGGACATCTGAACCGCCGATATGATCCGCACTGCCCTAGACCAGTGTACGGACAGCAAGCTCTATGTAGCAATGAACCTGGCCTTTGCCTGTTCGCTGCGCATGGGCGAGATTCTGGGGCTGACCTGGAGCAATGTCCACATCTCCGATGAAGATATTGCCGATGACAACGCCTATGTCTACATCGACAAGGAGCTGGCGCGGGCCTCCAAGCGGGCTATTGAAATGCTGGGGCAAAAGGACATCTACCATGTGTTCACGCCGCTGTTTCCCAACACCAGCACCAGGATCATCCTGAAGAAGCCCAAGACCGATTCCAGCATCCGCAAGATGTGGCTGCCCAAGACCCTGGCTTATATCCTGCGGGAATGGAAATCCGCGCAGGACGAGCTGCGGGCGCTGCTCCGTGACGAGTATCAGGACTACGATCTGGTGGTGGCGCTGGTCAATGGCCGCCCCTGTGAGGACCGTATCATCCTGAAGTCATTTGAGAAGCTGCGGGAGAAGGCAGGGTTGCCTAAAGTGGTCTTTCACTCCCTCCGCCATTCCAGCACCACCTATAAGCTGAAGCTGAACCACGGCGACCTGAAGGCCACTCAGGGCGATACTGGACACGCTCAGATCGACATGATCACCAGCGTGTATGCCCACATTCTGGACGAGGATCGGAAGATCAACGCCCAGAAGTTTGAGAGCGCCTTCTATGCCAATCCCGACCTACGCTCGGTTCGTCCCCCGGAGGAACCGAAGGAACCGGCGCCCACCACATTGGATTTGGAGGCCCTGGTGGAACAGCTCCGCAACTCGCCGGAATTGGCCAACACGCTGGCCGCATTGCTGGCGTCGGCCCCATCCGAAAAATAGGGCGGGAAAATCGTATTAGCAAATCGGCGTTTTTTATTAGCAAGGCCGGAAAAATAGTTCGAAGCCAATTAGCAGGCATACAGCGGAAAATGTATAAAATCGTTCCGACAGAGCGGCAAGAATGCTCTGGGGAAATGATAACAAAAAACGCTGTAAACCATCGAAAAACGGCTTACAGCGGTAATTTTTGGCACCCCCGGCTGGGTTCGAACCAGTGGCCTGTCGCTTAGGAGGCGACCGCTCTATCCAACTGAGCTACGGGGGCTTATACAGAAAATATTCAATTTTACATAGCTCCAGGATTCGAACGATTCGATTTTTAGGAGGCGTGTGCTCTATCCAGCTGAGCTACTGAGACTGATATTCAATTTTTTGGGTGTCATGCAAAGGTGCTATGACAAGGCTATTATACCCGCTTCCACCGCAAATTGCAAGTGCGCAAGGGAATAAAACCCTGTCGGGGCAGCACTGTAAAATGCAGCTGTCGCGGTTGCATTTTACAGTGCTGAAACAAAGAAAAAGTCGCGGCAATATACTTGCCACGACTCTTTTGTCTGAGTGTTACAAAAAAGATACCCTGTTCTTCTACTCTTTTGGCTTCAGAATTCTTGATACATCAGTAACTTGCCGTTTTTCGTTCTTTATTCAGCCTTTCGATTTCTTATTGCTTTTGTGGAATTTCAATTTTCTGAAGTTCATGTGTCATTGGTTCTTGCCTCAAAAACCAATCTGCAATGTCATGTACATTCTCTATATCTACAACACGCCTTCTTACATAGTATTATATTCTTTTCTATTAGAACTATAGGAAACAAACTATAAATTTTCCTATTAACTTCTAAACACATTTATATTTTTCGGGTTTTCGTATATAAAATCTTCAATAGCTTGTCCTTTGGGAATGGTCAATCCCAGATGCTTTGAGTAATCCCGATTTCGCTTTCTGGGTTCAATTACATCAAACATAAGCGCAGTAAAATTGCGTTCTTGTTTCCAAAGTACTGAAACATTACTATCATCAACAGATTTTAATGCAGTATTGTAAAAGTATACTAAGAATTCCAAACAAATATCTCTATACCCCTGATATGCAGATGGCTTATCATGCCCAAAGTAATCTCCCTTGATAACATTGGGAAAATAAAATCTTCCGATTTCTGTCAGTGCAGATAGTCTGGAAAGCATTTCCGTTTTCTGTGGCTGAAATTCATCAGAAAAGAATTCTTGACTTTCCATAGAATGGATAATCCGTATCATAATTTCTACCACAGAAGTATACCATTGCAAAAGCTCTTTTCTATAATTTTCTGTCAATTCATACTTTTTCGTACTTGTTACAATTTTATATATTCCACCAATGACAGGAATAAGTACAGTTACTACAATTCCAATGATAGCAATTATTGAATCTGTGCTAAGAGAAAGGCTTACGATTTCATTTTTCATCTAGAAGCTTCTCCGAATTCTGTAATGATGTCACATCTGTACTTGCTTCCAGCATCTCCGTCACAACATGATTCAACTCTGCTGCCCCCTTACTGGTAATTGCAGGCCGTCCCGTCTGCTGTTCAATTTGCTTCCGCGCTTCACCTGCAATCGAACCGCCACGGCGCGCCACATCGCGGTTTTGCTGTAAGCCTTCCGGCTGCTCAGTCTGGGAGATTTCTTTTGTGGACACTTCTGCCAGCATATTCAGCACCAATTCCAAGGTACTCATATTATCCCTCAGGCTTTCCTTTTTCAGCCCTTTCAGGTTCTTATACTGCCGGGTACTCATACCACTCCACGCGCGGGTGATTTCGTCGGTCAAAATCGCATACTCCGCGTTTTTCTCGATGCCGCGATCCTTCCATTCATCAGTCAATTCCTTGCGGGCCGAAATTGCCTGCAAACGCTGATTGATCCATTCCCGCGTGTACCCTTTTCGCTCATAGGTGGAAACCAATCGTTCCGCAATGCGTTCCGGGTCCAACGTTTCCTCTATGCGCTCCCGCCCAACCTGCGCAAGCCACAATTTCATCGGTTCCGCCTTGGGGGATGGGATGGACTGGATGATGCGGAACAGCTGCTGTGTGTTGGCTATGTCTGTTTTGTAGCGTTTGCCGTCCTTGGGGGATTTCAATTTCAGTTGGTTACAATCCGTTACCAACTGACTGCCCTCGTCTTTCAGCCGCTTTTTGGTGACTTTCCAGTAGTTGCGCGCCGTGTCATAGTCCTTTGCATCGGTCAGCACGGATACTACGTCCACAACAGAGAAATACCATTCCTCGTTTTCCTCATCCCACGCGGTACGAATTGCCTGATCTTCAAAAAGTTGAAGCTGTTCGTTTTCATTCATTATAAGGTCACCCGATTTCCAAGAAATTTCCTATTAATAGGATAGCAAATTTCACACGGATTATCAAGAAAAACTCTCCATGTTTTTAACTCAAACCAAGCATCTTACATTTTATGTTTCCGTCTTTGTACATCTTCAAATATTTCTTTTGATACAATCGGCTCATGCGCATTTTCCACCAGAAACATACTCTGCTCGCCGCAATTCTTCTTTTGTTTTCCGGTCAGGAAATCAGGTGTGCAGGTCTTTTGCAGTAAAAGGTTTCCCATGTACTTTTCATTGCTCAGCATACGGTCTATCGTGGATGTGCTCCACTCGGATTTTCCGGTGACAGTCTTTATGTCGTTTTCCTCCAGATACCGTTTAATCTTGCGCACACCATAACCCGCCAAATACAACGAGAATATCTTCCGTACAATTTCAGCCTCTTCCGGTACAACTACCAGCCTACCGTCTTCGCCCTTAGTATAGCCTAAAAAGCGGGTATGGTTTAACACAGCTTTGCCACTACGCATACGCTGGCGGATACCAAACTTGATAATTTCGCTTTTCGCGGCACTTTCTTCCTGTGCCGTCGCAAGTAAAATCGACAGCAGTGCTTCATTGACTTCCATTGTATTGATTTGTTCTACATCGGAGAACATTGCAACATTCATTTTTTTCAGTCTCCTTATCGTGGATAATGTTTCTACTGTATTTCTTCCGAACCGACTTAATGACTTAACCAGAATCAAGTCAAATCTGTGTTTTTGGGCATCCTTTAGCATTTCAATGTATCCATCACGCCCTTCTCTCCGTGTTCCTGACCCAACATCCTTATAAATTTTATAAAGTTTCCAATCAGCATTTTCGCTTACCAATTTTTCAAAATATATTTCCTGTATTTCAAGGCTTCGCAACTGCTCCGGGGTGTTTTTACTCACTCTGCAATATATAGCCACTTTTAGAATTTTGTTCTTGGTTTTCTTGCTGCCTTCAATCCTTGGTAAAATTATGTGTATCTTCTTCTGCAAAAAAATTCCCCCATGTTAACTATAACATGGGGGAAAGCACTGTACAAAGCAAAAAATAAAAGCTACATCCAAAGTAAAATTGAATGTAGCTTTTAACATGGTGGGAGCTGGTGGATTCGAACCACCGAAGCATTACGCAGCAGATTTACAGTCTGTCCCCATTGGCCACTCGGGAAAGCTCCCCTATTCAATTTTTAAGTTGTCGTTGACAATTTGTTTATTATAGCACATTGCTTTTGAAAACGCAAGCCTTTTTTGAAAAAATTTGCACTATATTTTAATTAAGGCAATCCCGCACGATTTTAAGTGACAACCCTGCGGGATTTGCACGGTGTTGCCACAAATTCGAATCCACCAGCGCAACCTATTTATAAGGTGACAAAACGAGATACTTCTTGAAAGTATCTCGTTTTGTCTGGTAGTTGCAGAAAGGATACCCCCGTTTTGGAATATTCCGTGGGATATATGGTTCACATGTCATCCAATATATTGCGCAAATCCTGAACAAATGGTTCCATATCTTCAAAAACAACTTCGACAATAATTGACCAATTTATGCCATCGTAGACATGAACAAGTCTATGCCTTAATCCTGCAACCATATTCCAAGGCTGGTTCGGATATCTGCTGGCACGCACAGACTCTAAAGGCCACTTCATAGCGTAGCCGATGTGCCCACTTTCAGAAGAATGTGAATTTACGCAAAACTCATGAAGTGGATCACGCAGAAAAAGACTGCAACAATTGTTGCAGTCTTTTTGGTGAAACATCGGGACTTGCCGTTTGGCCTATGCCTTTTCCTCAGATTACCTCCAATTCAAGCGTTTTGGCCGGCAGACCTTTTGCTTTCACCGTGACCGTAATCTTTCCGGGGGCATCGCCGCCGCGGACCACGGCCAATGCCTTGCCGTAGTAGGTCGTGTGGGTATCGGAGAAAAAGTTTTCCCCCATGTTAGGACGTGCAGAACCAAGGGCCAGCAGCGTCCCGGCACCGTCAACCTCCACCGTGACCGCAGTATCCTCAGAAGATTTTGTGATGCCATCCGCCCCCGTCAGGTCAATGCTGATGTAGGCCAAATCCTGCGTTTTTGCCTGCAAGGTGCTCCGGTCGGCCACTACACGCAGTTCGGCAGGTCCTACAGCTGTCTTCATGGAAGTGCGGCTCTGTTCTTTTCCCTCGCCATCGTAGCTGATTGCGGTGATGGTACCGGGCTCATAGACAACGCGCTTAAAGACAGCCTTGTATTCCTTCGTCTTTTTTCTGCCATAGGAATGCCCGTTGACAATGAGCTCCGCCGTTTCGCCGTCAGAGTAGACCGTGACCTTGGTTTTTTTGCCTTCACAGCCGGCCCAAGACCAGCTTGCCACTGCGTCTGTGTCACGCCACATGGATACAGAGCCGGTCTCCCCTGCGTGGGTATACGGTTCTACGCCGATGCCGGGGGTATGGTCCAGCCCCCAGATCAGCCGGTTCCACTGTACCTCGGGGCGAAGCTTTCCGCAAATGTCGATCACGCCGCTGCCGGCGGAGATGATGGGCGCGTCCTGACCGGGATTTTTGAAGCTTTTGTAACGGACGGTACCGATGCCCGCCTCTCCCAGATAATCCCAGCCCGTCCACATAAAGTCGCCGATGACATAGGGAAATTTTTTCACCAGCTGCCAGTTATGATACAGGTTCTTGGGCAGGGTCTCGGACCCGACAATGACGCGGTCGGGATGGAGCGTACCGTCCTTCTCGTATCGGGACGCGGCGTAGTTGTAACCGCCAATATCCAGATAAGAGAAACTCACCTTTGTGGCATCGTCCGCGGCAGGTTTGGCGGCCATTTTTTCAATCATACCCCCGGCCAGGTTCATCAGCATGTTGAAGAAGGCGCTGGTGGGAACATTGTCCATCGTCTGACTGCCGTTTTGATTCTCTTTCCCATCCTTTTTGTTGCCGTATATGCCGCCGCCCTTGGCCGACATACTGCACAGCATCAGGTTGACCCCCATCGTCACTGCTTTGTCCGGGTCCAGCTTTCGTGCCAGAACTGCCAATTTTTTACAGTACTCCTGTCCTTCGGGGATAGCCAGTTCGGAGATCTCATTTCCGATAGAGTTCATGACCACACTGGGATGGTTGTAGTTTTTGATGACCATAGCTGTGAGATCCTGCTGCCACCATGCGCGAAAATCCTGATCCGCATAGTCGTAGGGGTTTTTATGTACCAGCCAGTTGTCGCAGAATTCATCCATGACATACATACCCAGCCGGTCACAGGCATCCAACAGCGCCTTGGAGGCAGGGTTGTGGGCGGAACGTATCGCGTTGAAACCGGCCTCCTTGAGCAGACGGACACGGCGGAACTCGGCATCCTCAAAAGAGCATGCGCCCAGTATACCATTGTCGTGGTGGACGCAGGCGCCACGGAACAGCGTTTTCTTGCCGTTTACAAAAAATCCTCTGGTGCTCCAGCTAAGGGTACGGAATCCAAACCAAGCGTCCGCCTCATCCACCATCTCACCATTTTTCAGCAGTTCCGCTCTGCATCGGTACAGTTCGGGATGTTCCGCGTCCCAAAGCCGCGGCTGGGAAACGGGAATGTCCGCCGACACAGTGCCTTCCTTGACCGCAGCTTCGGCCTGCGCTACCACCTTTTCACCATCCAGAACAGAGACTCTGACCGTATCACCACCGGTGACCGAAACCTTCACATGGGCCGCATCGTTTCCGGAGGTGGAGACGAGCAGTCCATCCGGGCGGATATGACTCTTATCCCCCAGAAAGAGGTTTACGCTGCGATAAATTCCGCTGCCGGAATACCAACGGGAATTGGGTACCGACGAGTTGTCCGCAATCACTTTGATTTCATTTTCTTCGCCATACTTCAGTTGCGGGTCCAGCACCACAAAGAAGTTGGTATACCCGTACCGCTGTTCAGCCACAAGCGCATCGTTCACGAACACCTGCGCGTTTTGATAAACTGCCTCAAATTCCAGCACAGCGGACTGTGTCCGCCACGTTTCAGGCACAAGAAACCGTTTGACGTAGACATAGGCCCCGCCGGGAAAGTATCCGCACGCTCCCGCTGTTGCCGCATCCTTCGAGCGTTTCTCGTACAGCATGGCATCGTGGGGAAGCGTGACCGGCTGCATAGACGGTTCCTTTCCCACGGCGCCAAATAGCCAACCCCGGTTAAAATCTTTCTTTTTCACTTTTCTGCTCTCCTTAAATATGCGCGAACGCTTCGCTGTTTGTGCAATATACGATATCGCTTCGGCCTGCGATCGATTCAAAAAGCCGCTCCAAAGCATACCAACTGGCGTTTCCCTTGTCGTAGTCCATTTCATAACTGTGTGCCCACAGGAACAACAGCAGATCCTTTTCTCCGGGTTCCTCACATTTGAAACGCTCCACCAGTTTCACGGAATTTTTCAGAATCAGCGAGGAGGAAGGCCGAAAGTTCATCGGATCCTCCGGGAACGCAAAGCCGCCGGAGGGAAAGACCACTCTGGCATATTGATACCCCTGCGCCTTCAGATACGCCTGGGCAGCCGGCGAGGTTGAACCCTGCGCATAGGCGTGCCCCACGACCGTGGTGCCGAAGATTTTTTCCAGCGCGGCCTTGTCCGCATCCACCGATGCGCGCATTTCATCCTCGCTGACAGCCCCCAGCGGTTCATGCCGGAAGCCATGGGTGGCAATCTCCATTCCCTCATAGACCTGACACACCTCGTCCTGTGGGATTCGGTTGTGCTGCACATAGGAAAATGGCCACTTGTGCTTTACGCCTTCGGGGCAATCCTGAAAAGAGAAGGTTCCAAGTCCCTTCACCTCGCCGCGGGTGCCAAGCAGACCGGCATTGAGGTTGAAGGTTCCCTTGAGCCCGTATTGCCTCATGAGCCGGATCACCCGTTTGTCCTGTTCCAGTCCATCATCAAAGCTGAGCGTGAAATACTTTTTCCCCATGCCTACGCCTCCCCTGTCAGCTTTTGCAAATCATACGCCTGCGCCAGCAGCATTCCTCCGGCCTGATTCGGGTGCAGGTGATCCCCCTGATGATAACGCTCGTCGGTGAACGAAGGATTCTTCGGATCGCGCAGCAGTGCATCCGCATCAACCATATAATCGAACAGCGCGCTATCTCTGATCCATCCATTGATGCGGACTCTCAGCGCCTCCATCTCCGGGGTATACCCTTTTTTCACAAAACCGCTGCGGGGCGGAAGCGTCTGGGCAATCACCCGGACACCGGCCTTATGAAGCCGATCCACAATATCGGTTACAGCCGAACAATATTGTTCCAGCGAGATGACCGCCCCTGTCTTTTGGGAATAGTAGGCCACATCATTGACCCCCAACGCCAAAATCACGCCGCAGAGTTCTGAAAAACGGAGTACATCACGCTCAAAGCGGGACACTCCTTTTTCCCCGTAGGAAGCTCCCATCAGGCCCGGGACATCATAAAGCAGACAATTCCCGCTGATTCCGGCGTTCATCAGTGCGTAGTCACCGCCATACGCATCGAACAGACGCCTTTGCAACGGTTTTACCCAGCGGTTCATAGCCGTTATACTGTCCCCGAACGCCACGATGATTTTGGAAGGCTGACCGGTAAACACCTCGATCTGATCCATCCCGGGAATCGCCTCATAAAGGCCGTACTGTTCCATATACTTTTCCCGCCGGGGTGGGGGCAGTTCGCTGTCCGTTGTATGATTTCCCGGGTAGCTTACCGCATTTTCCTCGATCATATTGCTGTCCATGACCTTGGATGCATAGTAGAGTCTGATTTCCAGCTCTTCCCCCATCGTCACCGGGAGCGTCAACTCATCCGAATAGCAGCATTCCCCCGCGGGAACCGTGAAAACACAGCTGCCGTCCCGCGTGACGGTATGCATCTCTCCCTGTGCCCACACGGTCAGTCCCCCAATGGTGTAGGGTTTCTTTCCATAGTGGTTGGAGAAGCGGACCCGAAGTTTCTCGCCCGAAACATGGGATATCACAGAATACACCACTGTTTTTTTCTTGCCTGCCAAAAAGCCCATCGCGAAGGCAGGGGCCGCAGCTTGATGCCAGATTGGTGTCCAGTCCATTGTTATCCTCCTTTATGCCAACGTAATACTCAAGATGTCAAGCGTTCCCTTTCCCTTATACCGGAAATACAGCGGGCAGGAATCCAGGGGGCGCCCGCTCTCCAACGCCAGACGTCTGGCGTCGAATTTTGCTCCGGCGGTTGTCCAGTCGGCTGTCCCGGCAATGGGAATGGATGCTATGACAGGGTCTTTTTCCCCAGATAAGAGTTCCAGCACGCCGCCTGCGCCGCGAACCGTTACAGCAATGTGGGTGGTTTCAGTCAGATCAAAATATCGGAAGCCGGCAATACTGCCATTCTTCATTTTGGAAATATACGCCTTTGGTGCCGCCTTCTCTGTCTCTATGGTCACTTCCCGTTCCGCGGGCTCCGGCGGCTCGTAGTCCGGACCATCCTGGGTGATCTCGGGTCCGTCCATCGGGTTGCGCAGACCAAACATTCCGGCATGGTGCAGGACGCAGGCAATGTAGGCCGGATAGGTCCCGGTTCCCTTCAAAGGGCCGCCATTCAATCCGCAGCTCGTGGACTCCACCATGCGGATGGTCCCGTCCTCACGGATCTCAATGGGCTCAGCTACCGCCTGCCGGTTTCGTTTGGCGCCATTGGTCGTTCGGTGGTCAAATATATACCATTGCCCGTGGACGCATACCATACCGCCGTGGCTGTTTCCCATCGGATATGCCGCATTCATGAGCTTTCTTCCCTCCAGACCGATATCACTTGAGGAATGGATCGGTCCCTTGTGGATAAATCCCTTGTCGGGGAACAGGCTCATCGCGTAATTGAGACCGGTGATGTCCGTGGCCGGATAGACCAGATAATACCACTCACCGATGTGACGGATAGAGGGTCCTTCCCAATAGTTCGGCTTCTTGGGATTAAAATCCGCCGGCATGATGATGGTTGGTTCGCTGATGATGGTCAGCATATCAGAGCTGAGTTCCATCACAAACAGACCCTTGATCTCGTGGCCGAATTCTCCATTGGATTTCTGCCCGCTGCCCACGTAGAGAAACACCCGCCCGTCATCATCTACCAGAACGGCTGGGTCAAACATAAACCAATCCTCCGGCTTTGAGCCGTAGACTCGCCCGTCCGGGAAGTGAACATCGCCCAAATATTGGTATTTTCCCGCAGGTTTGTCACACACAGCGACCGATGTGATCGATGTATTGGCCACCGAATAGTAAAGGTAGTACCGTCCGTCTGTGCCGCGCACCACATCCGGTGCATAGTAGGACAGGTTCTCTTTATTCCACGGCGTATCTTGCTTTTTGAAGATTACGCCTTCATACCGCCAGTCGGAAAGATCCTCTACCGGGGTCGACCAGCATACGTAATCGCCCTCACAGTATTCCTTGGCACCAAAGAGATCGTGGCTCCCATAAATGTACAGCCGCTGACCAAATACCCTCGGTTCAGCATCCGGGATGTATTCCCAACTGGGAAGATAGGGGTTATAGCATTGCCGTTTCACAGATATTTCCTCCTTCAAAAATACTCAATTCTATGTTATACTATACTCAATTCCATGCTATACTGCCGTAAAAAGGGGGGATGCTCGCATGGAACACCTGTTTTTTGACAGCATTGATGAAATGCGGAACCAGACCGGCAGCCATGGTCCGAATTATCTTCGCAACCATACGGCCGAACGGGACTATTTTTCTCCGTTGTCCATTGTAACCAGCATCCAGAAACCTCAGGAATATCTGTTTTCCAACTATATGGATGCATGGTCCTTTTGCGTTCACACCCCGAACAAACACGAATTCTTTCATGAGACCTACATGCACAAGCATAATTTTTTTGAGCTGATGTATGTGCAGCGGGGCAACGTCCGGGTGATGATCGAGGGGGCCGAGACCACCTATACGCAGGGGAACCTTTGTCTCCTCAATCGAAACACCATGCATCGCGAAACAGATATGTCGAATGCTGATATCGTTTACATCGGCATCGATGCCTCTCTGCTGACACAGTGGCCCAAATCATTTCCGCCGCCGTTTCAGTACAAAAGCATTCTCAATCAGTTTTTCAGCGACAATCTGTCGGAACGTGCCGACTATAAAAAGGACTACCTGGACTTTACCCTTTTAGGCGAAGATACGATCCCGCAGCTCACTCAGGAATTGATTCGCGCCTTTACAGTCAAGCGGATCGGATACCAGTTTGACGTTTATTCCTCTCTGCTCCGGCTGTTTGCCGCCTTGGAGAATCCTGACATATACAAAGCAGCACACATTTCGCTGAGGAACAGTCAAGAACTGCTGACGGCGGAACAAGTCAAGAAACTGATTGAAACTCACCACGGGGCTATCCAGCGAACCAATCTGGCGGAGGCACTTAACTACTCCTGCGAGCATATATCCCGCATCATCAAGACAAACACCGGATACACTCTGAAAGCGTACTGTCAAAAGGTACAGATGGCCGAGGCGGCGCGGCTTCTGAGAACCACAGAGCTGCCGGTCTGCCAGATTGCGGCATCCATGGGCTATGAGAACAGAACGCAATTCTACAAAGTGTTTCGGCGTGAGTACGGCCTCACCCCATTGGAATACCGCCGCCATATTGCGGAGGAATGATCCTTACCCGGCATTACGGTGATCCAGGCATTCCCGGATTTTTCGGCGCTCATCGTCCTTGATCGGGTATGTCCGCAGGATCAAAGCCGACAATGCGCCGAGGATGGCAGGAACAAGACCCATGATAACGATAAACCAATTGAGCATGGTCGGAATCTGCGACAGTTCCCCCATGTATTCGGAGGTGACGGGATCCACGTTGTAGCCGATTGACATGAGCACAGCGCCAATAATTGCAGCCGAAAGCGCTGCCTGGGCTTTGACAATGAAACCGCCGGCAACCATTGTCAAGGCAGAACGATCCTTGCCGGTTTTGTAAATGTTGTAGTCCATAATCTCCATTTCCACCATGGATTGCGGGACAAAGTCAGTTCCCACCCCCACTGCCATGATGAACAGGGTAACGAAGAACAGCGCAGGAACATTCGTAAGCAGACCCGCCATCTGGGTAATAAACAGGACCGCCCCGCCGACAGACTGCACAACCAGAAGGAAACAAGTCATTTTGATCGGGTTGTTCTTAAAGAGCTTCAAGAGCGGACGACCAATAACTGCACCAACCAGCAGCGGTATGAGCATCATCATGGAAGAAATGCCGTTGAGGACACCATACTGCTCCATGTTTGTGACGCCGGTGGTCAAATCCGTGCAGAATCCCCATTTTATGTAATACGCAGGCGTGGCAAAAATAAGGGACCAGATAAAACCGGAAAAGATGCATTTCAAATAGTAGACCACCATCGGCTTGTTCTCTTTGAACAGAAGAAAGAAGTCCTTGAACTTTACCGGCTCTGCCTTTTCTTCCTGCACACAGTGCTTTTCCTTGACAAGGAACCAGCCAATAAGGGAGAGCACCATCGCTGCACCAACAATACCAGTGATCAGGATGGCAAATGAGTCGTGATAGTTGCCCACGCGTTCGTTGACCGCAACCAGCACAGCTGTAAAGGCGGACGTAACGACACCCAGAATCATGGTCCAAACCCGCGGTCCGATAACTAACTTGGAACGTTCGTTGGGATCATTGGTCATCGTTCGGAACAAAAGATTATCCTTATAAAAGGATGTTCCCACATCAAACAAAAAGTAGAAAACGATAACCCACACAACAACCAGTACGGGCTTGGACGCCAACTCGGACGGGAACGAATAGAGACATACACAGCCAATGCCGGTCAGCAGTATGCTGAGGAGAAAAAAAGGCTTGTACTTTCCGATTTTGGTTCGTTTTCCGCGATCCATCAAAAATCCCTGAATGGGATCATCCACGGCATCAAAGATCCGCGCAAACAGAAGAAGCGATGTGGCCAAGGTCGCCCCCATAGCGCCCAACCCGGCGTAGTCGGTCATATACTGCATAAACATACTGGACATAAACACGGTACACAGACCATTTACAGTAGACAGCACCGTTGCGCCGAAACAGTCCCGCAGCGTAATTGCGTCCGGATTTTTCACACAGACAGACTTGTGCATCATTATCCTCCTTATCATTTCATCAATTATTCTCAACCAACAAAGCCAGAATTCGTGCAATTCCAACAATTCAATGATAGATTATTCCTTTGTATTCCACAATGACAAAAGGTCGCCCTTTTTTAATTTATTGTATCATTTTGTTTCTTTGTACCGAAGCGAGAAAAAATAATCACATTTTGTTACAACGCGGTATGTGCCTTTCACAAAAATGGCGACAGACATCCCTCTTGGCCTTTCAAAAGCCTTCCGATGGGTACCCCATATCGGCCGCGGGGATGGAGTTGTCGATGCGCATGAGGTCAACCGTCCAGCCGCCCAAATCCATGAGGAGCATGGACGGCTCGTCCTGCAAAAGCCCCACTTCGGTCATAAGGGCAGCGTAGCCTTGGGGGAAGATGGCAACTTCTTCGATGGTGATGCTGTACTCCACGCCCTCGAACTTGTAGTTCACCGGCTGCTTGCTCCGCAGCAGATAATCTCTGAACTTGGGTTTGTCGCGTCCGAAACTGGTCAGCGGCAGCCCCGCCGCAATGCGCACCGAGCATTCGGGCGGCAAGCCACGCTGCCGGATTTCTTTTGCAATCGCTGCCAGCGTCAGCAGATAGTAGTTGTCGTTTATGGTCTTGTCACGCTGGATAGGCTGCCGCCCTGTGCCACAAACAAAAAAGCACCCGCCAAACTCTAAGAGTCCTTGGCGGGTGTAAGGTTCGTGTTCTCCGTAGCTTGTCAACCCTGCGGGAAACGAGCAGTGTGCTGTTTTGATGGCGTAGTAGCCGTGGTCGATGCCGATAATGATGCTCATAGTGGAAATCCTCCTTATTATAATAGGTATAAAATGGAAAACCTGAAAACAAACTGAAAACTGTCGAAAAAAACGAAAAATCCCCGCAGCCAACAGGAAATTGGCTGCGAGGAAATTGAAAACATTCTGAAAACAGCAGGATTTATTCTGTTTTTCTCAAAAAAAATTGCCCTCTCCCCTGCCGCAATTCAGAATTTTGCGGGAAGATGAGGCAATAAAAATGTCCAACAGTCTGAAAACCGCTGGACATCTTTATAAAAAGCAACTCGAAAATTAGCTGTCGAAACCGCCAATTTTCAACGATACAGCAAAGAAAAAAGCCTGTGACATCTTTTTTTGTCACAGGCTTTTGGTGGGAGCTGGTGGATTCGAACCACCGAAGCATTAAGCAGCAGATTTACAGTCTGTCCCCATTGGCCACTCGGGAAAGCTCCCATATTCTTTTTTGTTCCGTCGCGGCACTCCGTGTCGCTCAGTGCTTGATTATTATAGCAAAGCGGAACCGGAAATGCAAGCCTTTTTTTCAATTTTTTTGCGATTTTTTCAAAAAAGTTTTCTTTACACGCTGCATCGTGCAATTTTTAAAAAGAAGGAGTGCCCCGCAGGGGTAAGGCGGGGCGCTCCAAGGGGTATTTCAGAGGATAGGAGAAGAATCATATATATATGTAATGGCATCGTAGCCTTATTGGTTGTCTGGCCTGGACCGAGCGATTGCTCTGGCATGGCCCAAGGCACAGTGTGTATGATTGCGGGATGCTTCCCGCGTTTGTCTTTCGACTACGATACATAGTATACAGGTAACTTATGTGCAGGATATAAAAGAGCTTTGAACGATTTTAAAATAGTTTTTGAAGAATTTGTGACCACGCCCACCGGGGCAGGGGACCTTACAACTTCACCTTAATAAACTCATGTTCTATCGCAGGCAAGATCTTCTCCACCAGGTCACGGGTGCGCAAGCGCAGGCTGCTGGTGTTGATGCAGGGGTGGCAGCCCACATACTCGCTGGCCAGCACGTCCTCATCGATGAGCAGCTGCACCTTGTGGGCCGTATCATTCATCAGGCCCAACACGCTGACAGACCCCGGCGTGATGTCCAGGAGCTGCTGCATATACTCAGCCTTAGCAAAGGACAGCCGCGCCGAGCCGATCTGCGCCGACAGATCCTTGGTGTGGAACACCTTGGTGTCGGGGATCATCAGCAGGTAAAACGCGGTCTCCTGCCGGTTGCAGAGAAACAGGTTCTTGCAGATCACCGCGTTCAGCACACGGTCGATCTCCTGGCAGACTTCCATCGTCATGGCAGGGGCGTGGTCGACCCGCTCATAGGGCACACCCAGGCGGTCCAGCAGGTCGTAACAGCGCAGTTCTTTCTCCAAACGTCCGGTCGTATCCGCCGGGCGGCCGTTTTGCAGTTTCATAGTAAGTACCTCTCTTTTGGCGGGCC
>OHAC01000529.1_pt1 | contig 39080 bp, 36 predicted proteins | sample 1577051 | NCBI WGS metagenome assembly OHAC01 (sample SAMEA3541499, study PRJEB24748) | human gut metagenome | biome: human gut; feature: human-associated habitat; material: faeces | place: China | collected 2012 | reverse complement strand
GCGAAAATCATGTGGTCTTTATGGCTTTAGGCTGTTCAATATCAATGCCTGACATTTTTGCTCTCTGGCTGCCTTCAACACCTTGTTGACAGTTGTCTTGGATGCATTGCAGCTAAGGGCAATGTTGGTTTGGCTGAGATTCAATCCGGCAAGCCGGATGATCTCACGATACTTGGTCATAAATGGTGACCTCCTTCGTAATGAATTTACGCTGCAAAGCGTATGAATTCATTATAAAGGGAATCAGTATCATCTGACCGGAATCGCGGTATCGTTGAAAACAGAACAGCGGTACTGCATCACCGGAATGGCGGTTCAAAATCGCCCGGAATACTCAGTCAGCAACAACAGATTTAAAAGTGATGGTTGAATAGAATTGCTTATGCGAATCAGCAGTCCCTTGGTTTCGATTTCAATCGCACATGAATTGTCAAGGTACATAGAACTGGCCATTGGATTTTGAAGTAGATCTTCCGGAGAATTCTCCGGTTCTATAGCAATCCGGATCACATCCTGTTTATGGAATGTAAGATCCAGAGTAATGGCTTTTTTATCGGATCTGGTATCTAGCAAGCCTATTTTTGCAACCGGGTAACTGCATTATAGAAGCTACGGGGAGCAATTCCATGTTCTGCACACCAGTCCGCGTCAGTCAGTCCACTTTGTTTGCAAGCTGTCACCAGTTCCATCCATTCATCCAGGGAGCGTTTACAACTCATAATGAATTCTCCAAGTAGAGTGAATTTTACCATAAAATGGAGTAAAAATCTACTTACTATCATTATGAGATATTTGGCAGATGATAGCTAGTTACCCGGAATTTAAGCGCCTACCAATTATCAAATAGTACAATAATAATGCTTATTTAAACATTCTTAGCGCATCGACGCTATTTATTAATCATATTCCCAAACCATATACCTCAGATATTGCGTCATTCCATTCATCTGATTGCGTAAGCATATGTTCTATAATATCTCTTACTGCTCCATATCCGCCATTTACCGAACTAACATATTTTGCTATTTGTTTAATTTCCTTACAGCTATCTGCCGGACATCCCACAAAAGCTGCAAGCTGCATGGGCGGATAGTCATTTAAATCATCACCGATATACGCAAGTTCTTCCCTTACAATATTATTTTCAGTCATAAATTTTTTCAAAAAAGACACTTTATCTTTTACATTCTGATGAAGATAATCCACTTTCAATTCTGTCATGCGCCGTGTCGTTGCCGCACATGCCCTTCCCGTCAGCACCATAATTTTCATGCCGACTCTGTGCGCGGCAAAAAAACCAGCTGCATCTTTTGTACAGAATTTTTTCAATTCATTTCCGTTTTCATCGTAATAAACTCCACCATCCGTCATAGTACCATCTACATCTATTACAATATACTTAATCTTTCTCTCCATGAATAGCCCTCAACCTATTATTCATATGCAGATTCCGTAAAATAGTTTACATTTATACCAATCTGTTTAATTGCTCTTGAAACTGCCACATTATAATTTCCGTCGCACTGCGTTCTGCTCTTTAATGATGTCTTGTAATAATTTTTCCCATCATTTTTATAGCCGTCAGCGCCAGCTACCGTTACATCCTGAATGCCTAACTCCATCAATAATTTTAATACCATGATAAAGCTGTTATAGCCCTGATCGAACGCACTGGAAAGCGTATTATAATTCAGCCGTATTGCTTCTTTTTCTGTTTCGATATTTGACGTCAGAATCATTCTGACAGATGAGTCTGCCGCCTGTCCCAGTCTCTTTGCATTGCTGAAAAACGCATAATCAAGCGGATATCCCTCCGGAATAAAATTAATGGATATCACAATCGGCTTGTACTCACGAATATACTCCCCGATTTCATGCACTTTATCATTAATAGACGCACCAGGCGCAAGAATAAAAATTTCTTTATTTAACAGCTTGTCTCTCAAATATGACCGGCTCTCAGAATCATCAATATAGTTATTCTTGTATTCCTCATATTTGCGATCTGCATAGTCTTTATCAAAAGCAGTTGCTTTCTCTTTATCAAAACCGGCAAGGATATGATTGATATCCCGGTTTGTCAAATCACCCTTTCCGAGATAATGTTCCGCATAATTTCTATGTAAATTGAAACGTGCTGACAAAAAATATGCCGGTGTATAACCCCATTTCGGTTCTCCTTTTATGGGGGCAATATACTCCTGGATTGCATCCATCAAATAATCGATATCATAACACTTATCAACATAATCGTTACAATAGTCCGCAATTAATTCAATCGGCAAATTTCCCGGTATTCTTCCCATCCCCATCAGACTTCCATCCACTGCGACCGGTCTGTTCAAATGTTTATCAACAAAATTCTGCGCCAGGCAACAGCTAAGTGCCATATTCTCATGCAAATGTAACGCAACTCTGATATTTTTGTTCAGATTATGATCTACAATGCTTACAATTCTATCTAAATCTCTGCGCTTCATGCTTCCAAACGTATCTACAATAGAAAACTGATACGGCTGAATCCGATTCACCTGATCAATAATCCACAGGATTCTTTCATCAGAATAACCCATAATATTAATCGGATTGATGGACAGCTTATAACCTTTTTGCTTCACTGCTTCCGCAAAGTCCATGCCTTCTTCTATATCATAATCATGAGCGGTAATACGAATCATTTCGATTCCTTTTCCGGAATACGGTGACAGCTTGTTAATATCGTAGTTACTTCTCATTGCCATTGCTGAATACATCGTATTTCCGGTATTCTCCGGCAGTAAGCGATTTAATTCCTCGATTGTATTGCATACCGTAACATCTTCGTTATAACCGTCTGTATTTCTTAAAAATCCGACCTCAACAAAATCTACTTTTGCTTTCGTAAGAAATCTGATTATCGCACGGGCATTGTGATAGCCCCATTTCCAGTCATTTACATATCCTCCGTCACGGAGTGTGCAATCCAGTAATTTTAAATCATTTTTCATGAATATTCATCTCACTTTTTATTACATTTCGTACAACTTCAAGATCTTTTAGTGTGTCCACAGAAACAGTTTTATAAGGTGATTTTATCGCAACTACTTTTATATCATTTTCCACAAACCGCATCAAATCATTTTCCTCTGCTACCTCAAGAAGTGATTTCGGTGTTGCATTATAAAATTCCAAAGCATGTTTGGAGAAAAGCTGTATACCTGTCACCTTTTCATAGTCAAAATCCAGAGTTCCCTTTGGATATGGGATTGGACTTCTTGATATAAGAAGTATTTCGCGTTTAGAATTCATTACACATTTTTGATTGCTAAAATCAATCACTTCTGTTGGCTTGCTAATAATATTGGTTAACACAGCAACATAATCTTCTGACTCCACCTTCTCAGGCACTATTAAAGAAAAACTTTCACAATTGATTAAAGGCTCATCACCCATAAGCATCAAATACAAATCTGAATCAATTTTTGTTGAAACTTCATACAGCCTCGATGTAGGTGTGTCATGATCATCCCGTGTCATTACAGCATTGATCTCATGACTTTTGCATACATCATAAATTCTTTTGTCATCAGTTGCAACAACTACATCACTTAATAAATCACTTTTTTTTGCTGCCTGATATACCCACCATACCATAGGTTTTCCACAAATATCTGCAAGCGGCTTTCCTGGCATTCTTCCTGAAGCATAACGAGCAGGAATAACTCCTAATACTTTCATCATATATGCTCTTTCCTTTCTAAATATAATATTTTACTCTATGATCTTTTTATAATATATGAAATTTCCTTTTTCAAATTTTCCGCTGCACATTCTTTCCAAAATTGCGCTCCATTTATATTCTCTTCTGAAGTTGATTCCAGAATCTCTATTTCCTTTTTCAATTCCTCTGTTGTAGTTAATGCCTTAGCTGCACCGCTGTTGATTAATGGCTTCATGCCTTCATAATCACCAACTGCATAAATAAGCAATTTTATATTTTTATAGGCTAATGCCTCAAAAAATACAGTGGAATTAATACCTATCGCAACATCTGCATCGGACAATACTTCGTATACACTCGTACTATCATCAATCACTGTTGCATTAGATAGTTTAGCCAAACATGGATATTCTGTCTTCCATACTGCTCGTTCATTCGGATGTAATTTATAAAGTATCTTTATCCCGTTGGTTTTGAAATAGTCTTCCAACTCATATATAAATTCAGAGAGCACTTTTCCATTTTGCGGATTAGAAAAAACTGCAAGTACCTTTCCCCAATGTTGTTTCTTTGGAAACATTTTTATCTGTGCCTCTAAATACGGATTACCGATAGCAACCACCTTGCAAAATTCTGGAAGGTTGATCTGCTGCTTCCACCAATCACCATATACAAAAAAATAATCTGGCAGCAACTTACCCATTTTTTCCTGATCTTCATACCAATATGCCTCGTGTGAATTGATTCTACCATGCTGGATTTCAACAGTTGCTATTCCAAGCTGTCTGGCCGCCGCTGTTGCCGAAAACATATGTTCATCGTAATGAGGGTATTCCATCACTATTTTAGGGGTCAACTGCCTAAATACTTCAGCATAATACGCTTTATAAATGATATGGGAATTCACTAAATAGTATATATTATGAATCAAAGCTCCGATTTCAAATTCTGTCCCATAAATTTTATTTACCTGCTTTAAAAATTCCGATAATACTGCAATTTGCCGTTTTTCCAGTTGCTTACCTGTGTACAATTTTTTCAGAATTTTCCAATTAATCAACGTCTTTTCTGCAGGAGACATGTCATATTCAACACAATCCTGATGCATTGTATAATTACCCAATGCATATAAATCCAATATTTTTTCCTCACCTGCAAAGTCCACATAATCATATTGATGATCTGCCAATTTCCCTTCATTATTAACTGTAACACATGGCCGAATTCGGATAATATCTGCATGTGAAACATTATGAAGCATTTTTTGAGCCACATGGCTCGCTTTATAAGCACCAATAACCTCTTTTCTCTTACTTCTTCCAGCATTAGAATTAACAACTCTCAAATCTTTTGTAGTAATCTTTTTTAATAGTCCAAATCGAACAAGCTGCCAATATTTGACATTCTTATATTCGAGCGTAAACAACTTCATTTCTTTTTCTAAAATGAAAAATTCCATGTACGGTGTTTTCTTTTGTTTACATTCAATAGTCATATAATACGCTTCCTTTGCCTGCTAAAAAATTGCTTTTATCCTCAATATCTTCCATAACATATAGATTCCGGTCATTGCCGCAAACAACCATCTTATAAACCAACATTCATAGAATACATAAAATATCATGACCGCTGCAAATAAACCAACTACATAAGGAAGAAACATCTGCACTGTGTAAATCCATTTTTCTTTTACCAAACGCTTAGCAAATACTATGTGCACCATTGCCAACAATATATTAGAAAGAGCGGTCGCAATCGCAGCTCCTAAATATCCCAACCACATAATACACACAAAATTAAATATAATATTCGCCATGCCCGCAATTATACTTCCTAAGGCGACAATATCTGTTCTTTTAAAACAGAATTCATAATTAGCTGCAAATGCATATACAAATATTGCATAACAACTAAGTACAACTATAGGAACAATTATTACTCCTTCCTGATATTCCTGCGAAGCAAAGACTTTAAATACTTCCGGCGTTAACAAAATAAAACCTATCGTCAGGCACGAATACAGACGGATATAATTTTGTGATCGCTTCTTTAATATGGTTAATTGACCTTCCTTCACATATTCAAAGAAAAAAGGGTCCCACGAATTATGCAAAGCCCCCCATATGGAATCCATAATATTTGCAAAATTGTACGCCAGAGAATAAATTCCTACCGCCGTAAGTCCAATCATTTTCTGAATCATAACTCTATCGCTGGATGCACATATAATTCCTGAAATTCCATGAAAAATAAGTGGCAGGCATAATGGAAGACAAAACTTCCAATACTTTTTATTATAAAATGTTTTCCCCTGCCTAAACACCAAAAACATTATAATAATTCCCGCCACAATATACGGACAGGCCATACCAATAATTCTTCCAGGATATAAATTTTCTCCATGTAACATCCGAATCAATACATAAGATAAGCCAAAATTGACGATTGCCAACGTTACTGAAATCATCAAATTATACTGCGCCTTCATTTCATACGTAAATTTCGTATTAATAAAATAAACACAGTATGTGCCAAAACTTTGTAATGCCATTAAAACAAGATATTTTAAGTCTAATCCAAAAAAATCAATCAGAATCGGATGAAACAACATTAAAATAGCAAAAATTCCAACAAAACCACAAAGTGATAAAAAAAGTACACTGGATTGATACTCTATAAATTCACCTTCTTTTAAATTAACTTTTGCAATAGATAATGTTCCTCTTGTATATAATCCTAAAATTACTACAAAAAATGCCACCCATGTATTATAGACCTGAACCACGCCATAATCGTTAGCTCCCAACAATCTTGAAAACAGAGGTGCGCTAAAAAAAGTTATTGCATAAAGCATAACTGTACTCAGAGTATTATATAAAACCAACTTATTACTACTCGTTTTTTTGTTCAAAAGCACACCTCTTTCTAAGTTTAAAGAACTTCAATATTTTCTCTGTTCTCAATATTTTTCATTACATTTTTTGTATCAAAAACTGCTTTTGCATATTTCTGAACCATATCATAATCCACATTTGAATGTGCACAAGTTACCATGACAAGATCATACTCTGCAACCACATCCGGGGTAATTTCAGAAATACTCTTATGGAATTTTCCATGACGTTTATATTCTTTAACCCAAGGATCATAGTATTCAACACAGGCTCCCACTTTATTAAGTTCATCAATAACAGAAAGTGCCGGGCTTTCTCTGTAATCATCAATATCCTGCTTATATGCAACACCCAAAACCAACACTTTAGCTCCATTAATTGCTTTTTTGTGTCTGTTTAAAATATGCATTGCACGCTCAACACAATATTCCGGCTGACTATCGTTAATCACCATACTGTTTTCAATAAGTGTTGTATGAAATCCATATTCTCTAGCTTTCCATGTAAGGTAATACGGATCCAGCGGAATGCAATGACCACCTAAGCCAGGTCCCGGATAAAATGCCTGAAAACCATACGGTTTCGTTTTTGCCGCATCAATAACCTCCCAAATAGAGATTCCCATCTTATTGCAAAGTCTGGATAATTCATTTACCAATCCTATATTGATATTTCTATATGTATTCTCCAGAATTTTTTCCATCTCTGCAATTGCAGGAGATGATACAGTATAAACCTCTCCCTCAAGCACTGCACTGTACATTTTTGAGATAACTTCTGCAGCATCTGATCCAATTGCACCAACAACCTTTGGCGTATTTTTGGTCTTATAAATCAGATTACCCGGATCAACTCTCTCAGGAGAAAAACCTAAATAAAAATCCTCTCCACACTTAAGACCACTTCCAGCCTCTAGAATTGGTTTAATAAGTTCCTCGGTTGTACCCGGATATGTCGTTGACTCAAGCACAACCATTGTATTTGCCTTCAAATACTTAGAAATTGCCTCTGCTGAGGACTTAACATAGCTGATATCCGGCTCCTGATGCGCATCCAATGGTGTAGGAACACAGATTGCAATAAAATCTACATCCTTAATAAAGGCAAAATCTGTTGTTGCCTGAAGTTTCTTTTCCTCAACCAATTTGCTCAAATCAGAATCGACAACATCCCCGATATAATTATGTCCATCATTTACCATCTGTACTTTTTGATCCTGCACATCAAATCCAATTGTTTTGAATCCTGCCTTAGCTTTTTCTACCGCAAGAGGCAAACCAACATATCCTAAACCAACTACACCAACAACAATTTCTCTGTTTTCAATTTTTCTCAAAAGCGTTTCTTTCATATTCATATTTTCTATCTCCTATCTTTAAAATACTTCTGCGTTCTTAGACCAGGTATTTACCTTATTTTCATCCATATTCAAATTAAAACTTTTGTAAATCCTAAAGTACATCTTTTGTTCTGCGCCAAATCCTCTAAAAATATGTTCAATTGGCTGCAACACACTTCCCTCAAAGTCAAATTTTTTGCCCATTTTATGTGCCACGCGTATAGACTCTCTTATCAAATAGGAATTAGACTGGCTCCAGGTAAAATCCATATCAATACCATTAATCAAAAAGTAAAGTGACTGATCATCCCATACCAAATATGCAACACTATGAATATTCCCTTCTTCATCCTGTGTATAAAGGATTTTTCTGCAATCATGTGCTACACAACATTCCTCAATTCTAGAAAGCAATTTTAAAGAAAATGGCACCTCGATTCCTTGCCGATCATAGCTGAGCTTATTAATTTCATAAAATTGTTCTATACTCATCCCCTCTTTTATCGATACAATCTTTTCAGCTTTCTTTATCTGATTTCGCACAATATATTTAAAATCTGCACAGATTTTATCCATATCACTGGTATCACCGATAACATATGTATAGCGAACCATTGCATCATAACCTCGCCACTTGAACGGTAAATAATTTGTAAATGAATAGTGATATTGCTGTTCATATTTATCAACCTTAAGATTCTCAATATAATCGCACATTGCATTCACTACTTCTTCCTGTCTATCGAGTTTCGCTACATATTTCATATCTTTCAGATAAGAAATAATGATTCCATTATTTTGAGAATGATGTGCTTTCGTAATAATCTCATAACCATTTCTATTTTCTACATAATATGGCATAGCACCCAAAAACTGTCCGCTTTTTTCTAGCACATGCACTCCCCAATTATCTTTTCCACATACAGCATCCAACCACCAGGGCTGTGAGAAAATAGGTACATATGTCTTTGTACAAAATTTATCATACAAAACCTTTTCTTCTGGATTGTTCATTAATTCTCGGTTCATGTCATTCCCTTTCTAATTCTAAAACCCTACTTGCAATATACTTCATATCCTCTTCCTCGTACCGCTGATCAATTGGTAACGGTATAAGGTACTCAGCTAATTCTTTTTCAAAATCATTTGCCAAGCGATTTGTAAGTACATGCTTCCAAAATCTTGAAACATAAATATGTTCCTCAAGTAATCGCTCTCTTAATTTTATGCTTCTGGTAAGATATGGATATACAGATGGAGTAATTGAAGTCACATCCATATACATCCTGTTTCTTTTCCCAAGTATCGTATGAAGCGTATCAAAATTCTTTTTTCTTTGCTTTATTATTTTCTCATAATCAATACACGACAAAATTTTTTTTGTCAAGTTGGGCATTCCAAATGCCTGATCTGCATCCGTAAAACGCTTTTCACTTTTTTGATAGTCTTCATATACAGAATTAGAGCCTGTCTCAATTGCCTTTAGAAGATATAAATAATTTTCTGCCGTAGAATAAGTCGGAAGTTTTCTCGCACTAACTGCACTGCCAATCACATGTCCTCCATCGGGAACCCCTATAAATTTTCTGCATGAATATAAATTCAAAACATTCATTTTAGGCTCCGAAAAATAAGCGGGTATATTGTCTATAATAATTTTGGCGGAAGTTTTTTCCTGCCAACTTGCAATTTCATCAATCAAATTCTGTGGCATAACTCCACAATAATTAACCCATAAAAAAGCATCATTCTCCGACATCATAGCGAAATCAACACAAGGGCGAAATCTTGAGTCTATATTATACCACTTAATTTCGATTTTTCCGATATTTTCTACTCGTTTTCCTACTAATGGACAATTATAAACTGGCAACCATATTCTTCTTATTTTATATGCTTCTAATACATACTGTAAGGCAGATCTTCCAGAATCTACATCAACCCGATGTTTCAAATAATTGCCATAATAGTCCTGTTTACCTGTAGTAAATTCAAAGTACAAGCACCCACCATATTCCATACCAACCACCTCTAAGCCATTACTTTTTCAAAATATTCTACGCTTGACTTTATACTATAATTATGAATTGCATACTGTCTTGCCTTTTCTATTATTTCATGCTTTTCCGCATCACTCTTTTCAATAAACACATCAATTGCCGCCGACAACTGTTTCGGATCATTTTGTACAAACACCGAAAACTCCTCACTTCCACATTTTCTGCTATAACCAACATCTGTACAAATCAATGCACAGCCACATGAAACGGCTTCCGCTATAGTCTGTGAAGGATAATTGTCAACCATATCAACACAAACAAATATTTCTGCTCTAGGGATAATCTCACTAACTTTAACATAACCTGGCATATCAATAACATCTGACAAATTATATTTTTTAATTAAATTTCTTAAATGGTTTTCTTCAAAACCTTGACCACAAATTGTAACTTTATATCCCTGACTTCTCAATTTGGCCTGACTTATATTACATGCTTCAACTAAAAGTTCTGCATTTTTATCTTTTTCGAGTCTTGCCGCTGCAAATAAAATAAGTTTTTCTTTTTTCCCCGGCTTAAATATGCTTATATTTGTAAAAGTTCCGGGGGTAACTGTGATATTTTTGTTTGTCGAAATCTCATAAAAAAATTTCTTTCCTGCCGGAAACAACACATCCACCTTGCAACTCATATTTATCAATTTGATCAATTTTCTTTTTGTTTTATCATCAATCAAACCATATGCATAATTTTGATACGCCACAGTAAAAATTGTTTTTGTTTTAGAATTTTTTAAAAAATTTGCCAAAATTTGATGAAAACCGCAAATATCAATATAATGTACCACATCATAATGACCACATAAAAGGAGATAAATAAAGCATTGTAAATTATTATCATAACATTTTATGTGATGAATATTAGAAACATCGCAATCTGCTTTCTCAAGACGACTTTTAAATATTTGAATCGAATTACATCCTCTTACAATAATATCACATTCATTATTTTTTCCCAATTCATTATAAATTCTGATCAGGCGCCGTTCTGCTCCTCCAAAATCTGTATTCGAAAATAGAACCAATGCTACTTTTTTCATCTATCTTACTCCTAAATCAATCAAGATTTTTCCCTTTTTATCATAAATGCTTGTTGCACATAAAATCAGAACAAAAACACTTGCAATTTCGAGATATGTATCAAATATTGTTAAAAACATAAATGCCAACAAAAAAGTCTTATTATTTTTCATATATAACGAATCCAACGCAGACCAGAACATCAAATACCCCAATACCCCAAGTTCTGCAATCATTCCAACAAAACTAACTAATGGATATCCCAACACCATACTCGAAATTCCTATTCCATAATTTGCATACCATTCCGTCATTAATCCCCCAATCGCATTTTTAAAAGGCTGAATAGCATAATTATAGAATGATAATTCTGGATTCCATTCATATATCATTCCCTTTGACATCGAAATTGATATTTGTGATCCATATTGGCCTGCACCGAATCCAATTAATCCATTTATAGAATCCATTTCCTCATATGTATTAGCTATATAGGTATATTTTTTATTATACTTTTCATTATATAAGTATACCCGGGCCTCATGACTTTGTATCAATGCATTTCCTATATCTGATTCTGCAAAGGTAACAAACAAAGCTGTTCCCACTAACAAAAAAGTTGCCAAAACTAACAACTGCTGTTTCAGATGTACAGCATTTAAAAATAGAACTATAACAAAAGAAAACACTACAACTAAAGCTACGTGCTTCGCATCTGCTAATATGAAAATAACACTTGCTGATATACAGCGTAAAATTATATTCAGGCATTTTCTATGCTTATTTTTCACCTTATAAAGCATAAATAAATAAATAAGCAAAAAAACCCCAAAATAATGAGCTGATTCAAACGTTCCCCGAATATTATCTCCTATATTTTTTGTAAACACTATATCTAATATCGCAGCCAATATTTCTAATATAAATATATCATCTAGGAAACAAACAATTTTTTTGATATCGAGCTCATTTTGAAACTCAACTGCTAGCGAAAACACACAATAATAAAATGCTACCTGAAATAATGTAGTAATTAATAACCCTTTATATACGAAACAATTCAATATTCCCGAAAGTAGTACAAAAAGTAAAAAAAGTAAAACTTTTGGGGAATACTTTAGCCTTAAAAGACTTTTTCTAAAAAAAAGGTAAATAGGAATCGACAAAATTTCCAAATATTTATTAGGAATAAACAGCGCATATAAAAGGAATTCTCTGCTGTCAATTTGTTTTACACACAGGCATAAAAAAATAAAAACATAAAGCATATATGTCAAATAATTAATTCCAAATTTCACTTGAAAAATCACGTTCACTAGTGAAACTCCCCAAAATAGATACTGTATTCCTTTTGTTGTAGTCATTTTCATACTTTATTCGCTCCTGGATTCCAATGAAGTATATTCTTTTATTCCTCGTCTAAATCCCTCTATAATTCTATTTGTATCACCCACATTATATTTCACAACCAAAATGCGTCTTATAAAAAATTTGATCCAGATTTCCAAATAACATTTTTTCAGTTCCTTCATCCCCCCCATATAAAAATGTTTCTTATATAATGCACCTATTCCTTCGTAATACTTTGCAAGTTTTTCAGCACTTATCTCGCAATAAAGTTCATTCTCTTTAACTGGTACAGGATGTCTTAATTTCAAGCCTGGTACATACTCTACAATAAAGCCCTGTTTAATTCCTCGAAGCAACAAATCAGTTTCTTCACCTGCACCATACTGAGCACCTACACCAAATTTTTCATCAAAACAACCGCACTGTTCGATAAGATTCATTGGTATTATAAGTCCTGCAGAAGGGCATGTCCGCATAACATCGCGTAGTGTCATGCTATGAATTACCGTTTTCCTTTTGTATTTTGCAAAATCAGTTTTTTTAACGGTATCAAAAATATATCCAGACAAAATTTTCTTCTGAGAACACCGCTCTTGTGCACATTCTAAATAATGCATATCATAATATGCATCATCGTCCATAAGACAAATGTAATTACCTGTTGCTATACGTATTGCTTCATTTCTTGCCTTAGATAATCCCTTAAACGCTACGTGCCTATAAATAATGCGTTTATCATTAAGCATAGAAATATATAGTTCAGTCTCGTTATTATCACTTTGGTCAATAATAATAACTTCATAATTAGAATATGTCTGTTTACTTATTGACTCTAAGCAACTTCTTATTGCCTCTAAGCGATTAAGAGTGCCAATTACCAAAGAAAATTTCATTCCCAATCTCCACATTTTTTATTCAGTCATCAATGCAATAAAGGCGTAGAAGGACAATAATCAAGATTTTTACATCTCTCACCAATCTTTTTCGCTGGTACGCCTGCCACAACCGTATATGGTTCTATATTCTTTGTTACTACAGAACCTGCCGCTATCACAGCGCCTTCCCCAATATGCACATTTGGACATATTGTTGCTCCTGTACATATCCAAGCATAATCATCAATTGTAATAGGATTAAAACTTGCTTCAAATTTAGACGAATGCGTATTATGCGTTCCTGTAATAATTTTCACATAACTTGCAATCGTTACATTGTTACCAATTTTTATTCCTCCCCGGGCATCCAGTAGACAAAACCAGCCCACAGTCGAATAATCTCCAATTAATAACCCCTTTGGAAAAAGCAGTTCTGTTCGTCGGAACAAAAAACTTTTTTTCCCAAATCTTGCACCAAGCAAAATGTCTATCCATTTTCTAAAATGTCTACTTGGTATTTTATTAATCACCATATTTCGAAATAAAAATAGTGGATAATATAAATATTTCAAATTATGATTCATATCATTATGTGTATATATTTTTTCGTTTTTCACATTCAACCTTCTATACTTTTATGAAATAATATCTAAAATTTTCTTTGCAGATACATCAAACCTGTAATTTTGTTTTTGAAATGCATCCAGTTCATGCGGTATGCGCAAAACCACATCATCTAAATTTGAAAGTAAATCCTGTAATGCATCCTTGTCTTTATTTTTAAAATACATCGCCTGACGGCGAAGTACCTCAGGTAATGAAGCAGCATCTGAACTGATGACCGGTGTTCCTAATGCTAATGCCTCTACCGGCGGTAGGCCAAACCCTTCATACAATGATGTAAATACAAAGCACAAGGCATGCTCATAAATAACAGATATATGCTTATCATCTACAAATCCTGTAATGTGTATTCTGTTTTTTAGATCATACCGTCCCAGTTCGTCATCCATTTTCCACCCTTTTCGCCCTACAAGCACTAAATCATAATCGACCTGATCTTTAATCTGCGAAAATGCATCTAATAATAAAGTCATATTCTTTCTTGGTTCAAGCGTTGACAGCGTCATTATATATCTAGCTGGTAAATCATATTTTTTTCGTATATCTTCAAATGAATATCCATAGTTCTTTGTTACACCCTCATACACAGCCGAATAAACAACATGAATTTGCCCCAACGGATACGAAAGAATCTGCTGAATTCGTCCTTTTGAAAATTCAGAAACTGTTATTATACCCTCAGAAACTTTACTTGCCCACTTCATTGTAATCCGCCAATAAATTTTCTGCAAAATTGTCATTGCTTCAGATGCATCCCACGCACCCATATCATGAATCGTATTATATATTCCTTTTTTCTTAAATAACAATGGACTCACAAAGGCAAAAAACAAATACTTGTCTGCCTTTATTCTGTAAAGATGAATTGGTAAAATAATTTGTAAAAAAACGACCTTTCTGTGTCCATGCAAAATCTCTGCCCTTACTCTTTTACCGTCCACAAATCTATTTAATACAGGATGAATTTCATTTCTGAATATTAATATATACTCATTGTTCTCGTCTTGTTCCAACATCTTCTCTGTAACACAAGCCGCATATCTTTCAATTCCTGTCATATGATAAGATAATGATGTTAAATCTATGGCAATAATCATTTTCTGTACTTCCATATCAATTTAATAATTTTTGTGTCATCAATAAAGTATCGCTTAAACAATCTTTTGGGGTCATGAAACGCTCGAAACAGCCATTCCAATCCGATATTACTTATCCACTTCGGTGCCCTCTTAATATTACCAGCCAAAAAATCTACTGTCGCACCTGCACAAACAGAAACTGTTGCATCATACTTTTGATAATTTTCATAGATCCATTTTTCTTGTTTAGGACAGCCAAAACATGCTATAAGTAAATCTGGATGTACTTTTGAAATCATCTCATTAATTTTTCGTAATTCTTCAACATTTTTCTCGAATCCATATGGAGGTGCGTATGTTCCAACAATATTAATTGCCGGGAACTGTTCTTCAAGTTTCTTTTGCGCCCTCTGTGCAATCCCATCCTTGCCTCCTATGATAAAGATAGTATGCCCCTTTTTTGCTGCGTTTTCGCATAATTGGGGGACAAGATCAGAACCAGAGATTTTGGCTTTCACTGGTTTTTTATGCCATTTTGCAATCCATACCAATGGTTGCCCATCAACAAGAACCATGTTTGCTTCGTCTACAATTTTCTTCAAATATGCATCCTGTTCAACTTTGATAATTACATCTACATTGACAGCTACTATGTACGATTTTTGCTTCTCAATTATCAAATTATCGATAAACTGAACCGTTTCTTCCATATTAACATTGTTAACATATATATTCAATAACCGCTGCTTTTTCATTAATTCCACATTTTCTTTTTGCTGTCTCATATCATTTCACTTTTCTCTTTACAATAATCAAATCATTTTTCATATGGTTCTGGACTGTAATGAATGACCCTGGTTCCGCCACTTTCAAATTCAAATGGAATATACATTAAATCTTTCATCTCCAATTTAACTTTTTCCCGATTTTCAGGAGTTACATAAAATACCAAAAAGCCGCCCCCGCCAGCACCAAGTAACTTACCCCCTAATGCTCCTGCATTAATAGCCCTTTCATACAACCCATCAATACTATTTGTACTAATTGCCGTTCCCATTCCACGTTTTAATCTCCAGGTAGTATCTAAAAGGTAGCCAAAATCATCTAAATTTCTATTTTTATCTACCAATATCTTTTCCGCTTCATCTACCAATACATACATTTCTTTCAATTTTGCGCGTTTTTCTTTAGATCCACTCACATTATTTGTTTTCTGCACATCCGAAGAGAAACGAGTAAACCCTGTAAAAAACATAAGCAAATTATCATTTAATTGCTTCTTTCTGTCTGGCGAAATTATCAGTGGCAACACTTCATACCCATCTGGACCAAAGTTAATTCTGTTAAATCCTCCAAATGATGCCGCGATTTGATCCTGCCAGCCGCCAGCCTCCTGGCAAAGAACTCGCTCTAGATAAATTGCTTCATCGGCAAGTTTCTTTTTATCAACATATTTACCCTTAAGTGCATAAAACGCATTTAACATTCCTACCGCAAAAGAACTTGACGTCCCAAGTCCAGAACGAGCTGGTAAATCCGCTTCATATGTAAGCCTAATTTCATGCATATCAAGCATTTTCATTGCTTCACGAATAGCCGGATGCTGAATAGCATTTACATCAGTCACCCTTTCTGTCTTTGCATAAGAAAGTTCTGTTGAATAATCAAAAAATTTAGGTAAATGTCTTACATTTACATAGCAATATTTATCAAACGTTGTAGAAAGAACCGCTCCACCATTTACTCTAAAATAATCTTCCATGTCAGTCCCACCACCAAAAAAACTCATTCTAAATGGTGTCTTTGTAATTATCATTATCTTACTACTCCTCCATTAACTTAATCATTCTCGCTATCATTTACTTTTCTATTAATATCCAGGACTTATTATACAATAACGTATTCTCCAATTTTTCAGTTTTCACTATACCATGTCCCCTGTAAAACTTCAACTCATCCATATAATTGGGGACATCTGATTAAAAAACCTCACGTTTATAGTTTTATCTGTTTAACAAACACTCAACTAAACTTTTATATATTATAAAATTCTTTTGCTGCCTCATCTTCAAATGCCTGAGCCGCCTCCAGCAATTCCCTTTTGCGCTTCTCAGTAACTGCAAATTTTTCTTTCTCACACAAGAGACTTGCAAAAAACCTGTACCTTTTAATATCATCCTGTTCCGTATTATCAATTTTTTGATTCGCACAAAGTTCTATTAATCGTTTCATAGTATAGTAAGACTTTAATATATCCCACGCTTCTTTAATATCCATTCGTTGCTTTCTCCTTTCCAATCTGATTCTATCTGTCCAGGTATATCTTCCATGCTTCTGCATTCGTTAATTCCCCAATATGCCCCCGATACGCTTTGCCGCACATCCGATAACGCATTTCCAACCGCAGCAGTACGTTCAAAAAGCGCATCCACAACCGCCGTTCCTGCTTCGCGTCTTTCGTAAACAGCATGGCCTTATCATTCGCTTCATCATAAAGCACAACGCTCTTACAGTGTTTCACGACTGCCGTCCGGTTTTGAATCGGAATCATCTTGATCGTTTTCCATTCATCCGCCGAAAACCGACATTTCAGCTCCTGCAGCTTCACCGCCCTATGAGCCTGCTTTCCGATCTCCTGATGCAGTTGCTCTGGTTCCTGCTCATACAGCCACTGACAGCCTTTCAGAAAATCCTCTATTCCCCGGCATACCAAACTGGCATCCTGATAGCGCAGACGGCGTATGCTTCCTGCAAACCAGCGCAAAACACGTTTTATGGCTGCGTTTTTCCCTGTATTCTGCAGCGCCATTTCAATCAATGTATTGCGGACATCATAATACATATTGACGCCCGGCATGCTAAGTTCCACATCCCGGTGCCACACATTAACTCCATTCAGGAATGTGATCCCTGCCGCGCGGTTTCGGATTCCGTATTCGATGTCATCGTGATGAATGAAAAAGGGAATGGGCAGATTATCACCTCTCACGGTATCCAGGGAATAGCAGCAGCACCACCAACCGGAATACAGTTCATGCTCCCGTTCTGCCTTCAGAAGTCCTTCACAGGCTGCCTGGTCCCGATTCCGAAGATTCAGTTTGGAACATGGTCCCGGAACGGTAACACCGTCTTTCCACCATTCCCCTGCACAGAAGAGCACATCTGGCTCTTCTTCCCGGAGCAGACTGCCGCCTACCGTCATATGCTTCCATTCTTCTTTTAATCCCGAAAGGAAGCCATATAAGCGTACCAGCGTATCCGGCTCTGTCACAGCGTCATCATCCATGAGCAGCACATGAGTAAAACCTGACTGTTCTTTGCGTTCCAGGATTTCCATCATACCTCTGGTAAATCCACCGGAACCACCGGCATTTTTATTTGGAATGATATGGAGCTTTTCTCCCAGTTCGGTCACCAAGTTTTGGGCCGGTTCATACTGATTCAGTGTTCTTCCGTTGTCTATTACAAACACTTCCACGTTGTCGGACACATCCAGCTCAGGCCCGGTCAAAATCCGGTTCTGAAGTTTTTGCAGCGTATTGCAGACATAATGCTCTCGCCGGAACGTACAGATATCCACACCAATCCGCACAGAACGAACCTTCTCTTCAGAAAGTTCTCCTGTAAACATTCCCCTCAGGCTTTGTTCCGTCCCCACTTCTGTCAGGGAAAACCAGAAACACCCTGTCTCATATTTTTCATATGGAAACTCCAGCACATAATCTTGTTCCTGTTCCGGCTCCAGTTCTATACGGCTTAATTCTTCTCCATCATGATACAGACAGGCCTCCGTATATCCTTTTGCGCGGATTTCCAGCCAGAGTTTTTCATACTCTGTATATTTTTTCCGTTTCTCAATATAAAACAGGTTAAAGTATCCATCATAGATAACCTGGTCCTGCTGCCTGTGATAATACAGTTCTGGAATGCTGCATACATCAGATCTGGGAAACAGCAGGCTCTGAAGCTGAATTTTCATTATGTTCCATCCACCCCTTTTTCACATAGGAATATATCATCACGAAACTGTCATAGCCAATCCACATCAGCTGGGGATCAAACGTGCTGTGAATCACCAGCAGCGCAAACACCAGAAGAAAATAAGTATCCTGTTTCCATGCAATCGCAATGCCTGTCACCACCAGCAGGATCAGAACCAGGGCCAGTACTGTCACACCAAAATTCAGAAGGATCTGCATATAAGAGGGATCTACATAATTGTAAGCTTTTCCTGGCGGCGGATCTCCTCCATACCACTCAATTCTTTGTCCCCAAATATGAACGCCATAATACTGATATCCTTTATGAGCCAATATCAGTCTTCCCGATATAATCTGATTCAGTTTCTGCATCCAGTTTACCGTGCGATCAAATTTAACAGATACTGCAATCATACTTCCAGCTAACACAGGTGCCAATCCGACTGACAAAACAGAATATCCCTTTTTGTATTTTCGCAGCCATAGCACACTTTTCAAAACCACTGCTCCGGCAAGTGCCATCATCCCCAGCAAAAATGAATTTTTCGTATTCGTTTTAGTGAAAAAGAAGAAACTTCCAGCAGCTAGCAACCCCAGTTCTTTCCAGGTGATTTTCTCTTTTCTCCAGTAAACCCACATCAAAATCATATAAAAGAAATAATTACTGCTTTCTGTAGTATACTGAAAGCCAAGGCTTTCCCGCAGTCTGTCACCGCCATTCTGTACATAAATCCGGTTTTCCAGAATCCCCGCGTAACAGCTTCCAATCACCAGCGCCAGTCCTGCCAGATGCACCCACAGCGACCACTTGATGATATCCTGAAAATCCACATCATGAGACGCGACAATGAACACCCAGTAGATTAACAGATTTTTATCCTTCGTCACATACGCACTGATTAGCAATACAAATCCCACTGTACCAATCAGAAGCAATTCCTTCAGTGAGTACTTTCGCTCCAGAAAATCCAGCAGAATTTTCAGGCAGACAAGCCCATACGCCAGAAAACGTACCAGCGGGAAGAAGGGTTTCATGACTGCCAGCTCCGCGTACTTGGAACTGAACAGGATCACAGACAGCAGATAAATGCCGTATGCAAATAGAAACATCTTCCGTTTATATTCCTGTTTGATATGCAAAAAACTTAACATTGGTTTTTGTTCTCCTATTCTCAGCCTTCGTTTCACTGTTTCCAGGATCTCCAGCAGAATTCGTTCTCTCATTCCCCACAGCAGTCCTCCATAGAGCAGGAAAAACACACCGAAGGTCAATACCAGCATCGGAAATACCGAAAGCGCCGCGCTTTTTCGTACCAGCAGCATGGCTCCTCCGGCTGCGGCCGTGGCTGATAAGATTTTCCACATTTCCAGTTTCCGGAACATATCCCGGGCAATTTCTTTTAGCGCCATGATCTGCACTGCCAGCACCACCGCCTCTGCCACCAGAGTGCCAAATGCCGCGCCAGCAGCACCATACCGTGGAATCAGCATGGCATTTAACAGGATATCTGCTGCCGCTCCGGCACACTCAGACCAGAGAACCGTCATCTCTTGGCCCAGAGGAACCAGCATCTGCACGCCAAATACATTGCTTGCGCCAATCAGGATCAGCGTTGGCATAATAATACGCATAGGCTGTACGGATGGCAGGTAGGCAGAGCCAGACAACAGCAGAATGCATTCCCGGGCCATGATTGTGAATGCTGCTGTCATAGGCACTGCCAGAACCGCTACAAACTCCAGTGCTTTTCTGGAAACCGTGCGGAATTCCTGTTCCATCTTCTGTTCTACATAGTAAGACGTCCGCGGCAAAAGCACCGCCCCCAGAGAAGTCACAATGTTCACCAAGATCACTTTTATTTTAATGGCCACATCATAGTAGCCGACCTCCTGGCTGTCCCTCAAAAAGCCCAGCATGGTGATGTCCAGGTTGGAATAAATGGTAATTGCTACAGACATCGCAAAAAAGACCAGCACCGGACGTATGTGGCGCCGGAAGTGATAATCCGGATACTTACAAAAGCGGATATGTTTCCGCAGATTCAGAAGATTGAATACCCCATAGCCGGTATTGGCCAGTACCGTGATGCCGGCATAGCGCACATAGTCTCCTTTTGCGTGTACCAGCAGAAACATCAGCGCCACGGCCAGCACCTTAAATGCCAGCGAACGCAGGGTAATATAAGTATAGCATTCCAGAGCCTTATAAACCCACTCCATAGCCACCAGATTCAGGATCAGGGTGATGCTGCATATCAGAAGCAGCGTCCGGTCTTCCCGAAACCGCGGCACCAGAACAAGGGCTGCTGCCAGCGCAAAATACGCCAGCACCGTCATGACTGCGTTGATGATCCATATTTCCTGCGCGGTTTTGGATAACTGGTCTTGATCATCCCGCACCTGGGCGCAGGCCCGGATTCCATAGGTCGGAATCCCAAGCATGGCAAACATGGAGAAATAATTGATCACGGAGTTTGCAAACGCAATCTTTCCATTGCCTTCCGGCTGCAACACCCTGGTAATATACGGAAACGTAATCAGCGGAAACAAAAATGCTGATGTTGTCAGGAGCATATTCATGACCAGGTTAAATTTGATGGACTTTTCTTTCTGCTTCATAGGCTATGCTCCAGGCTTCCAGCCAGGCCTGTAAACCGGATGAAGGCCAAATTTCTGCCGCATGGCATTGGTATACGCTTCCTGCAGCATATTCAGGTCTTCACTTCTGCTGCCGCGAATCCGGTTCAAAAACAGCTTGATTCGGATTTTCAGCGAGAAATAAGCAAAACAGGCCCCCGGGAAATGTCTCCGGTAAGTATCAATCATATTGCGGTAGGCGTAATAGCGTTTCCAGTTCAGGCCGTCATTCTCCGGTCCTACATCATGATAAGCCACCACCGCCGGGACCCCGAGAATTTTTCCAGCCTGTTTCATGCGCATGCCATGCTCCAGGTCGTCCCAGTAGATAAAGTAATCCGGATTAGGCAGTCCCACTTCCTGCAGTTTTTTCCGGTTCATAATCGTACCAACATAGGAAAAGCTTCCCATAGGAAACTCTTTCTTCTGGTAATCACCCTCCGGTACCACTGCCTCACAGATATGAATTCCTTTCCTGTAATAATACTTTCCGTGGTTGAGATCAAGTTGTCCGTTCTTGATCACTTTACCACAGATTGCGGAAATATGTTCCCGGTCACTGCAGGAATCCAGATAATCTGAAGCCTGACGGAAAGCATCCCGCTGCGGATATGCGTCATCGTCCGACACCCAGATCCAGTCTGTACTCTGTTCCATTGCCTTTTTGATTCCGGCGTAAAAACCGCCGCTTCCCCCGCGGTTGGTATCCATCGTCACAACAATTTTGTCAAAACCTGCGTTCTGCTGCCTCCAGGCTTCCAACCAGGCTCCTGTGCCGTCTGTGCTGGCATTGTCTGCTACAATGACATATGTCGGCAGCAGTTCCTGCTCTTCAAAAGCCTTCAGCGCCTTTTTCAGTTTTTCCAGCCGGTTATAGGTGACAACCACTGCTCCGATTTTCATCTTCCGATTACCTCCTGATCTGCTGTTCCTTTAAATAGGAAAAATAACGCTGGGGATCGATCATCTTGCCTCTCCGGTCTGCCAGACCATCCTGCATTGCCTTTATGATCAGCTGAGAGCGCAGTTTGTGATATCCTTTCAGCTTACTCTTTATCATAATAGCCGCCAGTCTGGCCGTGAATAAAGCATAGGCCAGCCACCGGATCAGCCTGTTCTGGTGAAACTCCCGAATCATGAAATACTGGTTCCGGTTGCAGTAATACTCTTTCCACCACCCAGCCGGGCTCATGTTTGCGTCCAGCACCGGAGCATCCTGATGATCAATCACCGCGTCCCGGATCAGATAGAGCTTGTGCCTCTTTGATACCCGTCTGGTATACTCGGTATCGTCCCCATAGATGAACAGGCTCCCATCCGCAATGCCCAGCTCCCGAACCACGGACGCCGGAAACAGAGGGCCTACAAACGCATTGGCATCTTCCTCCATAACCGGCTGAAGCTGTTCTGCGCAAGACACCACCGGACTGTTTTTCATCATCAGACCGGATAGATGCTTATGATGAAACAGCTGGTATTTCTGCAGATCAACTCCATAGATCAGCGGACATAATCCTCCGGCATCAGGCAGTGTCTTTCCTGTTTTCAGAAGGGTTTCCAGGCAGTTTTCCCTTGGGTATGCATCATCATCCATAAGCCAGTACCAGTCCGGATCCAGCTTCTTTGCTTCTGTCATACCTGCCTCAAACCCGCCGGCCCCTCCACGGTTATCGTCTAATACCAGCAGGCGGATGCGGTTGTCCGATGCCGCCAGTTCTCTTAAAACAGCCTGTTCCTCTTCACTGCTGTGATTGTCCACTACAATAATCGTATCCACCGGACGACTCTGGGACAGCAGTGCTTCCAGACAGCGTTTCAGCGTCCTGGTCCGGTTATAGGTTACAGTAATCGCGGCAACCCGCTCAGTTTTTTGTTTCTCCATAAACGCTCCTCAATACTTCTTCGCTATGTTTCCAGCTAAAGTGTTTCCGTACAAAAGCCTGGCTTTCTTCCGAACGCCGCGAAAGCTCATCCTGACGTTTCATCCAGTTCAGAATCTGCTCCCGATATTCTTCATCAGTTTCCGCAGGAATGATCACCTCTCCTGCTTCATCAATTCCTTCTGCCCCTACAATTCCGGTTATGACCGGCGTTCCTGCAGCCAGGCTGCGCAGCACCTTAAGTTTAATTCCCGCGCCCAGGGTCAGTGGAAATACTGCCAGTTGGGCCTGTTTCAGATAGCTGTCTACATCTTCCACAAAACCGGTAACATGAATCCATTCATTTTCCTGCTCCTTTAATGTTTCCGGCGGTTTGTTGCCCACAATATAGACCTGCAGTTCCGGGATTTCTTCTTTTACCGTTTTTGCGATCCGGATCAGACGCATAGCTGCCAGATAATTCTCATCCCGCCCCATCTGTCCTAAAAAGCAAAGATTCGCGTACTGCCGCTGCCCGTCAGAAACGGGCTTCTCCAGCATTGCGTCATCCAGTCCATAATAAGGATTCAAGACCAAGCAGTCCTTTCTTCCATACGCATCCTCGATAAGCCTCCGGTCTTTCTCATTAAAGGTAAACAGGCGATCCGCGTGGGTGCAGTAAAAACGTTCTGCAGCTTTCACCCGGTTCAGCTGGTACCGCAAATACCATTTCTTTATGCCATGGCTGGCCCCCAGCTTTCGTTCATAAGACTGGGCTGTCATATCATGTTCTGTCATATGAAACACAAGCCGTGGAAACAGGCGTTTGATCCAGAGATACTGCCCCATGGACGCATATTCCGCATGAATCGCGTCGATCTGGTATTTTTTCACCATCCAGATCAGTTTGCAGGCAAAGCGCAGGGAACTGCGGGCCGCAAAGTAATTGGGCAGCCACGGCTCCAGCAGCATATGAAGCACCCGGCCAGATCGGGTAATCTTTACACTGTAGTAATGACTGTCATTCTGGTATTTTTCTCTCAGCGTCCGGTCAAATTCAGACGCTTCAAAGGTCAGCACATAAACCTGATTGTACTTTTGCAGCGTTTCCACCTGCTTGCCCATACAGACACCACCGGCATGGTTTGCTGCCGTGGAAGGGAAGTAGGGTGATAAATGCAAGATCTTCATGAATTACGTTTCCTCCTGCAGTTTCTCCTCTTTCAAAAGCGGCAGTACCCGTTCTCTTAATACCCGGTTCATGGCTGCTTTCGTAAAATTCTTTTCGTAGATTTCCTGAATCTGGCTGCGCTTCTCCTGCAATTGTTTTGCGTAGTCCGCAATCTGCCGCGCCGCCATTTCTTCCTGTCCGCTTTTTACGTTGATACCAATTCCATATTCTTCAACCAGTTCCCAGGTATCTCCCGGAATGTTGTTAACCAGCGGAATACCGTAACAGAAATAGTCAATGGACTTCATGGTCAGTCCCACACAGACACCTGGCTTCATCATATTGATGCCGTAACTGCAACAGGCAAAAATGTTCTTCTTTTCTTTTTCATCGTAGATTGCTCCGTGATACACCGTCTCAATCTGTGATTCCTGTAAGCACTGCAACAACGTTTTGCGCCGTTCTCCATCTCCGATCATGTGAAGCACCGGCCGCGTCCACTTCTTGACTGCCGCCAGAAGTTTTATAATCCCGCCAATATCGATAATATTGTTAATGGATCCCAGATACACAAAATGCAGGCAGTCTGCTTCCCCATGGAAATCATACGCTTCTGCCTGCTGTTCCTTTGGCCAGTACATGACCGCTGTCTTTTCCTGTTTTACCGGAAGCTGCTGCTGATACATGGCACATTCTGTCAATACCACATCCGCACAGTTCAGCCATTTATCCCTCAGACCGGTCCAGACAGAAAATGGCCATACGTGTTTTAGTTTGCGCATTCCCAGAGACTCTGGCCACAGGTCGATCACATCGATCACCAGCTTTGCCGAAAGTGCTCTGGCAGCTTTTACCGCTGCTGGTGTCAGCGCATTGGCCGGAACCAGAACATACAGAAGATCTGCCTGCTGTTCCTTCAAAAATGCCTCCGCTTTTTTTGCGAAATCCCAGTGCGAATACAGACGCCTTACGGAAAGATTTTTCTGATAAGGAAATGTATCAAGATATACATGTTTCTCCTGCTGCCGTGCTTTTTTCTGTTTCTCACGATGAATAAAATCGGATTCCACCCAGAGCACCCGGCATCCACACTGTTCAAAAAAATCGCCCACCAGTTCGGCTCTGGGTTCATAGCTGGAAGAATTGGTTACCAGAATCACCTTTTTTACTTGTTCGGTCATAGCTGCTCCTCTTTCGCTGTGCACGTTTCCTCACTTGCTAAAGAAACATCCCCTCCGGCATTGCATGTTTTCTCGTTTTCTGAAGCATCTTCCTCCATCAGCTCCCGGTCTCTGGCAGCTTTCATCTCCTGCAGGCTATCAGCGCCACACTGTTCTTCCATAGCTGCGGAAACCTCCTGAGAAAAGCCTTCCGTGCTCTCTTTCTCAAACAGAATTTTTACAGTCTTAAACAGAATTTCAATATCCAGCAGAATCGAGTAATTCTGAATATACATAAGGTCCATTTTCAACTTATCATACGCCGTGGTGTTGTATTTTCCGTATACCTGGGCATACCCCGTCAGCCCGCCTTTTACTTTCATGCGGTAGGTAAATTCTGGAATACTCTCAGAATAGAGCCTTACATGCTCCACGCGCTCTGGTCTCGGTCCGATCAGACTCATCTCACCTTTTAAAATATTAAAAAGCTGCGGAAGCTCATCAATACGCACTTTACGGATCACATTTCCAATCGGAGTGATGCGCGGATCACGTTCTGTAGCCGGTATGGATGTTCCGTTCTTCTCTGCGTCTACTACCATGCTGCGGAATTTACAGATAGAGAACACCTTTCCATCCTTAGTGCACCGGTCCTGATAGAAGAAAACCGGACCGCCATCGTACAGATGGATAAGAGTTGCCGTTACCAAAAGAATGGGGGAAGTGATAACCAGCATGATCACCGATACCGCAATATCCATTGTTCTTTTGATCAGTGCCTGTTCAAAAGACAGCCCATCGTTTCTCGACAGTAACAGCGGTGTATCAAAGTAATGCATACTTTCCGCGCTACGGATGATAATATCGGAAATTTTCGGGGTACTGTATACCCGGATGGACTTTCCATAACAGAACTTCAAAAGCTCATTTCGAATACTGGACGGAAGATCGCAGATGATCACACCCTCATACTGCTCGATTTTCTCTTCCAGTTCCGGCGTCACCTGATCTATATGCAGGGCATCTCCTATCACAAAACAGTCTTCCCGGCTGTTGATCTTGTTCATAAGAGCAGCAACTGGCCGCTCTCCGTAAATCATAAGTACTTTTCTTGGCGGATACAGCTTCCGATACAAACGGTTGGCAATATTCCCCCAGATACAGATGATTACAAAATGAATCCCCGTCAAAACGATCAGCGGTACAACAGACTTAAAATGCTTTACCAACAACACGATCGGAATATAGGATACTGCGTTAGCACAAATTGTCGCGAGTGTGTGGGTATAAATCAGTTCTCCCGTGCGGTAATAGCCAAGCCGCAAGCTTCCATACAGGGAGCTGGACACATACAGCATTACAGCATAAACCGCTGCCAGGAAATAATGCCCCATTCTCTGATATGGCATTTCCATGTGGCTGTTGTAGCAATAGATCCAGACATACATAAAGATAACAGACTGGATTCCAATCAAAAGCACGCCTGCCCCAAAACGGATCAGGCGCTTATATTCTTCATAACTCTTCACAAAAATGTTAAACCTTCCTAAATTGATAGCCAGGCCTTCGCCTTTGTATAGTATACCATTGAAGCGTAGAAAGCGCAATCCGCGCTGCTGCGTAATTATTTCCGGTTTTTCCAGTGTTTTGCACTGCCCATGCTGACCATTAGCCACATAACCGGAGTTGCGATCGGCAGGTTGATATTAACCACAGCCTGAGCCACATAACACAGCACCGCAAACAGCGTTCCTGCTGCCAGCGGATTCTCTGCCAGACTATGGACCATTTTCTTGATATACCCGCCCAAGAAGCACAGATATGCCACCAGACCGATTGGACCAATGGTTACAAAATACTGAAGATACTCGTTATGGGCACTGTCGAAATATTCGTTGTATTTGTTCAGCATCTCACCCACAATGGAGTTGTAGGTCATGAGGCCAAAGGTATCAGGACCATAGCCGAAAATTTTGTGCATCAACGGGAACTTACTGTACATATCCAGAGCGCGTTTCCAGATATAGCCACGGCGGGTTCCCCAGTCATCATCAAACACCAGGTACTTCTCTGCCGCCTGGTATTTCTCTGCATAGCCTGCTATGTTTGCATCATAAAACACATACATAACTGCCAGAACAACCACCGCTACCACCGCTGTCCAAAAAAGGCGGAGCTTACGGCTGTTTTCTTTTACAATATCTTTGTCTCCCGCTTTCTTCTCATAAACAAAAAGACCTGCCACCACAATCCATAACAATACTGCAGCTGCTTTTAAACCACCCCAGCCTGCAAGATAGTTGAAAAGCCCGTCAAATCCAATGACTTTGTCTGCATACACCTGATTTAGCCAGGCAATGCAAAGAATTACACTGGCAAAGGATGCCGACACGATAAAGTATCGTCTCAGTTCCTTCATACTGCCCAACGCAATATAAGGAAGGAATCCAAACAGTGCCGCCAGACCAAGATAGGAGTTGTCGCTGCAGCCCATGATAATGGCAAAGAAAGAAACAATCATGCAAAAAGCATACCACAGAGTATGACCTTTTCGTTCTTCCACCACAAACATAGCTGTTGAAAAGCCCATGAGCATACCTACATATGCAGTATAGGTATTGATATTTCCCAGAGTAGACATAAAGATTCTGGTTTGCTCCGGTTTGATATTATGCCGGAAATCCATAAGATCCATCTGAAAATAATCGGTAATTCCAAAAACAGAAAGAATCACTCCACTTACCAGAAAGACCTGGAATAATGCTTCTCCGCCTTTCCAGAACCGTGAAATCACAAAATAGGAGACCACATATAAAATAAGCAAAAACAGTCCCGTATAACGTCCCTCATTGCCCCAGAATGCTTCATACAGATAATCGGACTGTAAAGTAGAAATTACCGCAATCACCAGGAACAAAAGTACTGCTCCGTCCTGCATGGAAAATGTAGTTTTCCAGTTAGATGGATGAAGTCCTGTGAACAGCGATTCTGCATGTATGCCTCCATACTCCTTTTTGTCAATCAGCAGCATAACCAGACCTGCCACCACCAGCACTGCCAGCATAACAATCACGCTCAGATAATAGCACTGATATTTCGTTTCCAAAATGTCAAAATATGAATTATGCAGGATAAGCGGAAATATAAACAAGAGCACAAACAGTGCTATGCTGATGATACCACTTGCCACAGACCCACAGGTTTCTGCAAAATCGTCTTTTACTGATTTCTTCTGTTTCATGAATTCCTCTTTCTATTTCTGTTTATTATTCTATGCTTTCTTCCTGTATCACGCAAAGCCAGTGTCCTAATTTTAACACGCCGCCTTATATCACGCAAGTCCGCTCCTGCCAATAATTTGCCTTACAGGAAGTATAATCGTCTCGTAATGCAGTTTAGAATTTCGTAGCAAATTCAAAAAAGTAAAAAGGAGAGTGCATTCATTATGAGAAAGCAGACTAAAGTAGTTGCAGTTGCATCTGCAGCAGCTCTGTTAGCTATCGGTGGTGCTATGACTTCTTTCGCAGCTCAGGGTTGGGTTGAGGAAGATGGTACCTGGTACTTCTATGACAACGATGGCAATAGAGTAGAAGACACATGGAAGAAATCTGGAGACAACTGGTTCTGGCTGGATTCCGAAGAGGGTGGCGCAATGGCTACCGACAAAATCATCGTTGATGATAAGGACAACACCTACTACGTAGATGCCAACGGTGTTATGGTTACTAATACCTGGGTTAAGGTAGTAAACGAGGATCCGGACGAGGATCCGGCTGAATATCGTTACTACTATATGCAGTCCAGTGGTAAAGCTTACAAAGCTGGCGACGGTGATGTTGAATTTAAAACCATCGATGGCAAGAAATACGCTTTCGATGAGGATGGTAAGATGGTGCTCGTGCAACCAAGGGTTGGTTCAAAGTAGTTGCTCCTGAGGCTGATGGTGATGACAGATCCTTCATCAACTATGGCAATACTTTCGCAAAAGGCGATGCTGATGATGAGAACGACAGATGGTACTACGCTGATAGTGATGGCGAGCTGTATGTTGGCGAAATCAAGAAGATCAAAGGTAAATACTATGGCTTTGCTCCGGAAGAGAACAAGTCCAGAGTTGGCAGCAACACTGGTAAAGCAGGTTCCATGCTGACTGGTCTGTGTGCTCTGACTGTTAACGATGGTAAGATTGAGACTCTGTGGGCTAGAGATATGGATGCAGACGATCTTGATGACTGCATGAAGGGAAGCGGCGATTTCGCTGGATTCAATGCTATCTTCTGAACCAGTTCTTTCAGATAAATCTCAATCTCTGCTGATAAAATTTTCCTGCGATATTTCACAGACCACACCACATGGTAATTAATATTATATACACAAGTTCTCGAATGTATTAAATTTTCTTTCATACACATAGTATACTATCATACAGAAGGAAACGCAAGCAAAATCGAACAAACTTTCGATTTTGCTTGCGTTTCAGACGCTTTCATCTCGGCAATTGAATAACCGAGGATTCTCGCTTATTATCCTAAAACATAATTGATTAAAACAAAACCCCCCGAGGCGCAGCTTCTACACTGCGTTCCGGGGGTTTATCGTCTTTACTTATCAATATTTACTTGGATTTGACTTCCTTCCATGCCTCATTGTAAAGCTCATCCACATCATTGCCCAGGTACTTTAATACCTCGGCATTCTTGATGGAGTCGATGTCCGGGAAAACTGCCTTGTTGTTCTGCATGTCCTCATCTAACAGCTCAAACGCGCCCTTATTCGGGGTGGAGTAGGTGATGTACTCAAAGTTCTTCTTTGCGATGTCCGATCTGCACAGGAAGTTGATCCACTTCTCAGCATTCTCTTTGTTTTTCGCATTTTTCGGGATGACCCAGCAGTCGATGAACAGGTCGGTGCCCTCTTCTGGGATCACATATTCCAGGTTGTCGGTGCCGTCCTCGCCCTGAATGTAGAGCATCTCGCCGGAGTAGATGATGCCGACAGCGGCCTCGCCGCCGATCATCTTGTCACGAACCTGGTCTACCACATAAGCCTGGACCAGTGGCTTCTGGTCGATCAGATCCTGCTTGGCCTTGTTGATCTCATCCGGGTTGGTGCTGTTTAAGGAGTAGCCGTTTTTCTTTAGACCGGTCATGAAGGCGCTGCGGATGCTGTCCTGCATGAGGATCTCGCCGCTTAAGCGCTCATCCCACAGGTCTGCCCATTTGGTCGGTGCCGGAACGCCAAGCTCCTGCAGGCGCTCCTTGTTGTAGAGGATGCCGATGGTGCCCCAGGTGTACGGAACAGCGTACTTGTTTTCCGGATCGAAGGATTTTGACAGCTCCATGTAAAGGGGATCAATCTGGTCAATGTTTGGTACATTATCAAAGTTGATCTCAGCCAGAAGGTCGTGCTCGCGCATTTTCTGGATCATGAAATCAGACGGACATACCGCATCGTAGGCAATGCCGCCGGCCTCGATGACCGGATACATCTCCTCGTTGGTCTCGAACAGGTCATAGACAACTTTGATTCCGGTTTCTTCCTCGAATTCATCAATGACGGTTTCATCAATGTACTCGCCCCAGTTGTAAACATAGAGCTCTCCGGCGTCACCGGATGCGGCGGAATCACCGGAATTACCGGAAGCAGAGCTGTCAGACGCAGAAGCGCCGCAGCCGGTTACAGCAAGTGCCGCTGCGGACAGTGCCGCAGCAGATACGATCCATCTTTTTTTCATTTTCTCAATCTCCTCTTGTATTGCGTAATATGTCTGAATTTTATTTAGTTTGCTTTGACTTCTTTCCAGAGCTCATTGTAAACAGCATCTGTCTCATCTCCAAGGTATTTATATACCTCAGAATTCTTCAGGGAATTGATATCCGGGAAGACAGCCTTGTTGTTCTGCATCTCTTCGTCTAACAGCTCGAATGCGCCCTTGTTCGGGGTCGGGTAGGTGATGTACTCAAAGTTCGCCTTTGCGATTTCTGGACGGCACATAAAGTCGATCCATTTTTCAGCATTTTCTTTGTTTTTCGCGTTTTTCGGAATGACCCAGGAATCCAGCCACAGGTTGGTTCCCTCTTCCGGGATCACGTATTCCAGATCATAGTCCAGTCCAAGGTTTGCGACCTCATCCTGGATATAAAGCATCTCGCCGGAATAGATGACACCGACAGCAGCCTCGCCGCCGATCATCTTATCTCTTACCTGGTCGATCACGTAAGCCTGGACCAGCGGCTTCTGGTCTATCAGCTCCTGCTTTGTCTGCTCAAGCTCGTCCTTGCTTTCGCTGTTCATGGAGTAGCCGTCTTTTTTTAATGCTACCATGAAGGCGTCGCGGACGCTGTCCTGCATGAGGATCTCGCCGCTTAAGCGTTCATCCCACAGATCCGCCCATTTGGTCGGTGCCGGAACGCCAAGCTCGTCTAACAGTTTGGTATTGTACAGGATACCGACCGTTCCCCAGCAGTAAGGAACAGAGTATTTGTTTTCCGGGTCAAAGGCCTGGGACATTTCCATGTAAGCCGGATCAATCTGGTCAATATTCGGAATGTTGTCGAAGTTTAACTCAGCCAGCAGGTCGTTTTCGCGCATCTTCTGGATCATATAATCAGACGGACATACGACATCGTAGTTGACAGCACCGGCCTCGATGACCGGATACATTTCCTCGTTGGTCTCAAACAGGTCGTAAACAACGGTAATGCCGGTCTCATCCTCAAACTGGGAGATCACATCCTCGTCAATGTACTCGCCCCAGTTGTAAACATACAGTTCGCCGCCATCTGCACTGCCGGAAGCAGCAGAATCCGTGCCGGAGGCTCCGGTGTTTCCGGATGCACCGCAGCCGGACAGAAGGGCGGAAGCGGCAGTAAGGCCTGCCATGGAAATTGCAAATACTTTCTTTTTCATAGTCATCTCCTCTCAATCTTGATTTCGGTAATATTAAGTCTCCTGCTTTTTCTTCGGAGCAAAATTGCTGATGAGAAGTAAAGCCAGGACAGCCACGAAGATCACGGTGGACAGTGCGTACATGGACGGCTTGATGCCGCGGCGCACCTCACTGTAGATCAGGGTGGACAGGGTGTTGATGCCGGCGCCTCTGGTAAAGTGGGTGATGATGAAATCATCCAGGGACATGGTGAAGGCAAGCAGAAAGCCGGAAAGCACGCCCGGTAAAATGTCCGGGAACACCACCTTAAAGAAGGCGCGGAACGGGCTTGCGCCCAGATCCAGCGCTGCCTCGTAGGTGAAGCGGTTGGTCTGCTTTAATTTTGGCATGACGCTCAGGATCACATAGGGAATATTGAAGGTGATGTGGGCGATCAGCACGGTTTTAAAGCCAAGAGATACGCCGAAGGCGATGAAGGCCAGCATCAAGGAGATGCCGGTCACGATATCGGCATTTAACATCGGGATATTGGTGATTCCCATGACGATAGTCTGGGGAACCTGTTTCATGCTGCTGATGGCAATGGAAGCCGCAGTGCCGATGATGGTGGCGATCAGTGCGGATAAAAATGCGATCAGCAGGGTGTTCTGCAAAGCGGCCATGATGTTGCGGCTGGCAAACATCTGGGTGTACCACTGCAGCGTGAACCCGCCCCACTGGGTACGGGATTTGGAGCTGTTAAAGGATAACACCACCATGGTGGCAATTGGCGCGTATAAAAACAGCATGATGAGCACCAGGTAGAAATCCTGCAGGAACCGTCTGAAATTCTGTCGGATCTTATTCATTAGAATGTACTCCCTTCGCCGTTTTTATCGTATTTCGCGATCAGCGCCATGCTGATCAGGATGAAGACCATAAGAACCAGGGAGAGACCGGAGCCTAAGTTCCAGTTGCTGCCCTTAGTGAACTCCTGCTCGATGACATTGCCGATCAGGAGGATCTTGCTGCCGCCCAGTAAGTTGGAGATTACGAAGGTGGTCAGGGATGGTACAAATACCATGGTAATGCCGCTGATGATGCCCGGCACACTAAGCGGGAACCACACCCACAGTAAGGTCTGAGTGAAGCTTGCGCCCAGGTCTCTTGCCGCGTTGATGGTGTTGTCATCGATCTTGCACAGTACGTTATAAATAGGAAGCACCATGAAGGGCAGGAAGTTGTAAACCATGCCCAGGATGATGGCTCCCGGGGTGTTGATGAGGTTCTGGTTCGGCAGGTGCAGGGCAGTTAAGATGCCGTTGATAACGCCGCTTTTTTCCAGAAGGGTCTGCCATGCCAGGGTGCGCAGCAGAAAGTTCATCCACATCGGAAGGATGAAGATGAAAACAATGAAGCTGCCCTGGCCGATGCCGCGGTTACGAAGGATCATGGCCAGTGGGTAGGCTAAAAGCAGGCAGATGACGGTGCTCACCAGGGAAAGTCCCAGGGAAAGCCACAGGGCTTTCACATGCTCCGGGGTGGAGATTGAGAGCACGTTTGCCAGGGTAAAGGCCCCGGACTTATCCGTCAGTCCGTAATAGACGATCAGAAGCAGCGGAATGACGATGAAACCAACCATCCAGACCAGGTACGGTCCAGCTAACCATTTCTTATTCATTGACTCCCACAGCCTCCTCATCCTCTGATGCCGGTTTGTTCATGATCTGGATATCGAACGGATCCACCTTGATGCCGACCTGTTTTCCTACCGGGCACATATCGGTGCTGTGGACCAGCCATTCGAAGCCGTCCGGAGTGGTAACCTCCATTTCGTAGTGAACGCCCTTGAAAATCAGATGCGTGCAGGTGCCCACCAGAGTGCCCTCGGACGGGTCAACCAGATCAATGTCCTCCGGGCGGATCACTACGTCAACCGGCTTATTGTTGCCAAAGCCCTTGTCCACGCAGGCGAATCTGGCACCGAAGATTTCCACCAGCTCATCGCGGAGCATGATGCCCGGAACGATGTTGCTCTCGCCGATGAAGTCTGCCACAAAGGCGTTTTCCGGCTCGTTGTAAATCTGCTCCGGGGTGCCCATCTGCTGGATATAGCCCTGGTTCATGACGACGATGGTGTCAGACATGGTCAGTGCCTCTTCCTGGTCGTGGGTAACGTAGATGAAGGTGATGCCCAGCTCGTTCTTTAAGCGGATCAGCTCATACTGCATGTCCTGGCGCAGCTTTAAGTCCAGGGCGCCTAACGGCTCGTCCAAGAGCAACAGGCGCGGCTCGTTTACGATGGCGCGGGCAATGGCGATACGCTGCTGCTGGCCGCCGCTTAAGGAATCTACGGTACGCTTCTCGTAGCCGTCCAGGTTTACCAGTTTCAGTGCGTATTTGATCTTATCATCAATGTAGGCCTTGGATTTTCCCTTGATCTTTAAGCCGAAGGCAATGTTTTCCGCAATGTTCATGTGGGTAAACAGGGCATATTTCTGGAATACCGTGTTTAACTGGCGCTTGTTCGGCGGCAGCTTGCTGATGTCAGCGCCGTCGAAGATGACCTTTCCGGTGTCGGCGGTCTCAAAGCCGCCGATGATGCGCAGGGTTGTGGTTTTGCCGCAGCCGCTGGGGCCAAGTAAGGTCACAAAAGAATTTTCCTTTACGGAAAGGTTAAGGTCATCTAAGACCATGGTGTTGTCGAAGCTTTTTGAAATATTGACCAGATCAATCAGGGGCTGTGCCATCGCAGTATTCCTCCTAAAGTAAGTTTATAAAATCACATGTGATATTTGTGCCGGTTTTCAAAGTTTTGTATGCTGCAGCCTGGCAGTGTGCGGGCTGCATGCCGGATGGTTTAGAAGCTGGGCGGCGTGCTGACCCAGATCAGCGATGCGCCGTGACGGCTTGTGAGATAATGCTTTTTGTCCGGGGTAAAGTAGAAGGACTCGCCCTTCTTGGCCCGATAGGTTTTGCTTCCGATGTGGATGCTGATGCTGCCCTGCAGGACATAGCCGAACTCTTCGCCCTCATGTGGGTTGTCCGGGTAAGTGCTGCCGCCGGCTTCCAGCGTGATGAGGATTGGCTCCATCATGTTTTTCTGCGCGTTCGGGATGATCCAGCGGATCTCATTTTTCAGCTCCGCATCGTATTTTTCAAAATAGTCAGCCTTTCCGAATACGACCTGCTCCTCCGGTGTTTCATTAAAAAACTCACCGAGTGTGGTGCCGAGGCACTGCAGGATGTCGGTGAGCGTCGCGATAGAGGGAGAGGTCAGGTTGCGTTCCAGCTGGGATATGAATCCCTTGGAAAGCTCTGCCCGGTCCGCAAGCTCCTCCTGTGTCAGACCCTTCAGGGTCCGTATCTCCTTCAGCTTTGATCCGATATCCATAACAGTCCTCCATGATGATACTATCCGAAAAGTTTAGAAATATTAAATGAATGTAAAATGCACTTCAAAGTTTAGTTTTAGTAAACACAAAGCAAACTCAATTATACTGAAAAATATCTGTATGTCAATAGATTCAGAATAGATTTTTTTGAGAATCTGTGGTATGCTGAATATTAGTTTCCGGTTTGCCTGTTTTTAGCGCGGACCGGGTGAAAATTCTGAATTTCAACAGAAAATTTAAGCAATGTAACAGGAGGAAGGACGATGGCTTCAGAAGGAAAGTATATGGCGTATGTCGGTTCCTATTCATATAATGGCAAGGCCAAGGGAATCACCGTTTATGATGTAGATGTGGAAAAGGGAACATTCAAGGAGCGCTGTGAGGTGGAAGTGGACAACTCCTCCTATGTCACAGCATCCAATGATAACCGGACTCTGTATTCTGTAGCGGATGAGGGTGTTGTTGCATTCCGGATTCTGGAGAACGGAAGCCTGTCCCGCTTAAACAGCGCGAAGACCAAAGGCATGAGAGCCTGCCACCTTTCCATGGATAAAGAAGACCGTTATGTATTCGTATCCGGCTTCCATGACGGAAAGGCAACCGTGCTGCGTTTAAGAAAAGACGGCGGTGTTGGCGAGATCGTGGACGGTGTGTTCCACAAGGGTCTCGGCAGTGTGGCAGAGCGTAATTTCCGTCCGCATGTTACCTGCTGCAGACGTACGCCGGACAACAAGTATGTCATGATCGTGGATTCCGGACTGGATCAGGTCAAGATCTACCGTTTCAGCGAAAAGGACGAGCATCTGGTCCAGGTAGACACCATTCCGTGTGAGATGGAGTCTGCGCCGCGCAATCTGCGTTTCAGCTCGGATGGCAAATTCTTCTATTTAATGTATGAGCAGAAGAATGTAATTGATGTATTTACCTATGAGACCGGTGATCGTGTGCCGGAGATTGAAAAGATCCAGACTATTTCTACCATGGGCGAGAAGCACAGTTCCCTGGCAGCTGCATGCTCCTTACGCTTCTCTCCGGATGAGAAGCATATGTTCTGCAGCAATGCGGGAGATGAGAGCGTAGCCGTCTACAGCCGTGATGAGAAAACCGGCCTTCTGGACATGCTGTGCTGTCTGCCGATCAGCGGTGAGTATCCAAAGGATATTTCCGTCTTCCCGGATGATAAGCATTTGGCTGTCATCAACCATGAGAGCAACAGCATTACCTTCTTCAAGGTTGATTATGAGAAAAAACTGCTGATTATGAGCTCCAATGCCATCAAGTGCAATGAGCCAAACAGCTGCATTATTGTGAAAGTAGATGATTAGATTCTGCTGGAGTCTGGGGCTGAAGGAGCTGTCCAGGCCAGAACGCAGACAACTGTGACAAAAAAACGGAGGAAAATATGGCAGGATCCACATATGGAACCATCTTCCGCATTATGACCTGGGGGGAGTCTCACGGGAAGGGCGTCGGTGTCACCATCGACGGCTGCCCGGCGGGACTTCCGCTTTGTGAGGAAGATGTTCAGACTTATTTAAATAGAAGAAAGCCGGGGCAGAGTAAATTTGCCACCGCAAGAAACGAGGGCGATCAGGTGGAAATCCTTTCCGGAGTATTTGAAGGAAAGACCACCGGCACCCCGATTGCCATGATGGTGCGAAACACCGACCAGCGTTCCAGGGATTACAGCGCGATCAAGGATGTGTACCGTCCGGGGCATGCGGATTACTGCTTCGAACAGAAATACGGATTCCGGGATTACCGGGGCGGCGGGCGTTCCTCTGCCCGCGAGACCATTGCCCGGGTGGCAGCGGGAGCGGTAGCCTGCAAGTTGCTGGCACATTACGGCATTACCGTGAATGCTTATGTGAAGAGCATCGGCGAGTTCGAGATTGATCCAAAACGCTTTGACTTATCCGAGCGGGACAACAACAGCCTGAATATGCCGGATAAAGTAGCGGCAGAAGAGACGGCAGAATTTCTGGAGCGCATGATCGCAGCTCAGGATTCCGTGGGCGGTGTGGTAGAGTGCCTGGTAGATGGCATGCCGGCCGGCGTTGGTGAGCCGGTCTTTGATAAGCTGGATGCAAGGCTGGCCGGTGCCATCATGTCCATCGGCGCGGTAAAAGGCTTTGAGATCGGAGATGGCTTTGCGGCAGCGAAGGCTCTCGGCTCCCAGAATAATGACGAATTTTATGTCGATGCTTATGGTAAGGTCAATAAAAAGACCAACCACGCAGGCGGTATTTTAGGCGGCATGAGCGATGGCAGCCAGATTGTGCTGCGGGCGGCCTTTAAGCCGACTCCGTCCATTGCGCAGCTGCAGAAAACAGCCAACAATCACGGTGAGAACGTGGAAATCGCCATTAAAGGCCGCCACGATCCGGTGGTAGTGCCGAGAGCCGTCGTTGTGGTAGAGGCTATGACAGCGCTGACCATTGTGGATCTGCTGCTGATGGGCAAAAACGCGAAACTGGACTGAGAATTACGTTTTGCGCTTATTATGAATAATGTACTGGGGAGAGAAAACCAGATAATTGGAATCAACTCAAAATGAAAGGCAGGAAACAGGAAAATTATGAAGAAAATCGCTATGGGAAATGACCACTCCGCAGTGGAGATGAAGGAAGCAATCAAGGCATATGTAGAGCAGAAGGGCTACGAGGTCATCGACTTCGGAACCAATTCCAGCGAAAGCTGTGACTACCCGGCATATGGAGAGAAGGTAGGCCGCGCAGTAGCATCCGGCGAGGCAGATTACGGCATTGCCATCTGTGGAACCGGCATCGGCATCGGTCTGGCAGCAGGCAAGGTAAAGGGCGTTTTAGTCTGCACCTGCAGCGAGCCATACAGCGCAAGAATGTCCCGTAAGCATAACAATACCAACGTCCTCACCTTCGGTGCCCGTGTCGTAGGCGTGGAGATGGCCAAGATGATCGTGGATGAGTGGCTGGATAATGAGTATGAGGGCGGCCGCCACCAGAGAAGAGTGGATATGATTTTCGATATCGAAAACAAATAAAAATTTAAGAGCAATACCAATATAGGTCCGAAGCCGGTAATCCCGGCA
>OHAC01000527.1_pt1 | contig 39188 bp, 36 predicted proteins | sample 1577051 | NCBI WGS metagenome assembly OHAC01 (sample SAMEA3541499, study PRJEB24748) | human gut metagenome | biome: human gut; feature: human-associated habitat; material: faeces | place: China | collected 2012 | reverse complement strand
TGAAAGAAGATGACCCGTTTTTATGTCTGAGTGACTTTGTGCGTCCATTATCATCTAGAATGAACAGCACGTGCTCCGGCGGCTCTTCCAGCGTCTTGAGCAGCGCATTGAACGCGCCCTGTGACAGCATATGTACCTCGTCGATGATGTACACGCGCTTTTTGACGGACGCCGGTGCATACCGCACTTCGTCACGAATGTCGCGGATGTTGTCTACGCCGTTGTTGGACGCCGCGTCAATCTCGACAACGTCCAGAATGCTGCCGTCCATGATGCCGCGGCACGCCGGACAGGTGCCGCACGGGTCACCCGCCTGCAAGTTGGTGCAGTTGACCGCGCGCGCCAGAATTTTCGCACAGGTTGTCTTGCCGGTGCCGCGCGTGCCGGTGAACAGATAGGCATGGGACAGGCGTCCGCTTTCCAGCTGCGCGCGAAGCGTATCCGTGATGTGCCGCTGTCCGACCACATCGGCAAATTTCGTCGGCCGCCATTTGCGGTACAATGCCTGATACATGCATTTCCCTCCCAAAGTTGGAAAAACGGGCAATCGAAATTGCCCGTTTACATTCCTTGCATCTTGCATGGAACGATGCTCCGCATGACCGCGCCCTCCCGTTGAACTGCGTGCCATATCTGGTACCTATGCTGTTGGACTCGGACTCGGCATTCCTGCGGCACACAATGGGTTCTGCTTAATGCTGCTCGGTTCCCCGCCTGACATGGTTCACAGTCCACTGTTGCGAAGGACCGAATCTTCATCATCCTTCAGCACAGGTCAAACAATACGCGCACAGCCCGCATAGGAGGCATTCACCCCTGCTATAGCGGATTGCAGGTACAGGACACCGCTACCGTCCCGGCTAGCGCAGCCATGCGGAACATCGTTTTCCCAATGCAAAATTATTATACTATATTCTCGTTGTCAATGCAATGTATTTATTGCGTGATTGCGCGAATCTTTTTATCCGGCTTGATTTTCCCACCACTCTTGGATTTGTCTGCGGACATGCTCGGTCGTTTCGGTCGTTTCGGTCGGATCCGTCGTTGTTCCGGTGTCGGTGCCTGTGTCGGTACCGGTGTCGGTGTCTGTGTCATTGTCGGTATCCGTGCGTGTTGTCGTGTCACCGGTGGTGGTGCGCCGACGCCGCCTGCTCGAATTGGAGCTGTCCGTGCGGTTGTTGGTCGAACCGGTTCTCCGGAAGCTGTAATGTCCATTCGGGCTGGATACGCGCTGACCCTCGCCGATCGGGTCGTTGCTTCCGCTGAAGCAGTAATACTCATCGGTCACCGTGACGCCAAGCGGGAATTTGCGCGTCAAATCCAGCAGCGACTGGCTGTTCGTGCGCCACTTGTGCATCGTGCATTCTTCCTCCGGCACATCGTCCTTATAGAACTTGCCGGTTGCCACACGGCTGCCGCGCACATCGGAATAGCACGCCTTGCTCGGCGCCATGCCGCTGTCCAGACAGTATTTCGCCTCGACAAAATCATCCTCGTTCGGCTCGTCAAAGCGCTTGTTGTCCTTGTCCTCATGCAGCTCGTCCATAACATCCGACCAGAGCGCCAGCGCCGGATTCGGCTTGAGTGTCGGCAGGCCATAGCCCTCATCGTAACCAAACCAGCACACGCCGACATAGTATGGCGTGTAGCCCGCAAACCAGCGGTCCTTGTTGTCGGTTGTCGTACCGGTCTTGCCTGCGACATCCATGCCGTCAATGGCGGCGAGCTTGCCGGTGCCGTTTTCCACAACATTGGTCAGCAAATCGTTGACATAGTACGGGGTGGACTCCGGATGCTCGAAAATCTGTGTCGGCTGATTGTCCTCATTGGACAGAATCGTCTCGCCGTTTGCGTCCACGACCTTGGTGTAGCTGACGGCGGTGGAATACTCGCCATAATTTGCCAGAGCTGTATAGCCCTGTGCCATTTCGCGCACGGTTACGCCGTCGGTCAAGCCGCCCAGCGCCATCGGCGCATAGTCAATATCGCTCTTGCTCAGCGAGGTAAAGCCCAGCTTTTCCGTCAGGAAATTATACGCGGACTGCGGCGTCAGCTTGTTGATGACACTGACCGCAATGGTGTTGGTGGAATCCGCAACCGCCTGCATAATTGTCGTCTGACCGGCGTAGGTGCGGTTTTCGTTGCGCGGCCACGCCTTGCCGTTGTTATTGAACACCGGCATATCCGTCAGCACGGAATACGGGGTAATCAGTCCCTGATCCAGCGCCGGCGCATAGGTCGCCAGCGGCTTGAGCGAGGAACCCGGCGAACGCTTGGACTGCGTTGCGCGGTTGAGCACCAAACTCTCGGTCTTTTCGCCGCGGCCGCCCACAACGCCGAGAATATATCCGGTTTTCGGGTCGACAACCATCATCGCCGCCTGCGGCTTGACGCCGTCCTCAGAAATGCTCGGGAAGTTGCTGCTGTTTTCAAATACGCTTTCCATCGTGTCCTGTACGTCCTTATCCACAGTCGCATAGATGGACAGTCCGCCGCTCGTCACGAGAGACCGCGCATAGGTCTCGGAGTAGCCGAGCTGGCTCTGCAAATCGTTGACAACGTCCGTAATAACCATGTCGGTAAAGTACGAGTACGCCTTTTTCTGCTGCTGTGCCTCCGTATTTTCGTGATACTGCAGCTGCTCGTTAACCGCCTGATCGTATTCGCTCTTGGAAATATAGCCCTGCTCGTACATCTTATACAGTACGGCCTTCTGCCGCTCCTTGGCGGCGTCCGGATACTTAAACGGATTGTATGCCGCCGGATTTTGCGTCAGACCCGCAATCAGAGCACACTCCGCGAGATCCAGCTGGTCTACCGGCTTGTTGAAATAGGTCTTGGACGCCGTCTGTACGCCGTATGCGTTCTTGCCGAAGTAAATGATGTTCATATACAGCTCAAGAATCGTCTCCTTGTCATCGACCTTTTTTTCCAGCGTCAGCGCGCGCATAATCTCCGTGACCTTGCGCTTGACGGAGTAATCATTGTCCTCAGTCATGTTTTTCACCAGCTGCTGGGTGATGGTCGAACCGCCATAGCTGTTGCCGCCCGGCAAAATCCAGTGCACGGCGGCACCGAAGGTTCGCTTCCAGTCCACGCCCTTGTGCTCATAAAACCGCTGATCCTCAATGGACACGAATGCCTTGGAAAGATACTCCGGAATGTCATCCTTGCCGACCCATTCGCGGTTTTCCTGACTGGCGAGCTTTTGCAGGGTCTGCTGCTGCCCATCGTCATCGTTGTAATAAATAACGCTGTTAAACTTCATCGACAGACCATTTACATCCAAATCCGCCTCTGGTTTGATGACAAGATTTAAATACAGGACGAATGCGCCAAGGCACATTGCCGCTGTTGTCATGCCAATTAAAAACAACGTCAGTAGTACAAAGCCGACTTTGCCAGCCTTGCGTTTTTTCCTGCGTCTGTTTGCCAAGTTTACTCCTCCTGTGCTGCTGCTCTCGACCATTCAAAACATAGTTGTTCATATTATACCACAATTTACCTAGAAATCTACCCAAAGTTCGATTTTGCCAGTATATTCCTTAAATTTTCGGAAAAACTGTGAGAAACGGAACAAGATTTTTGGTGAATTCTTCTGTTTTCCGGAAGAAAGAATAGGGGGAAGCTGTCATGAAACAACTTGTCGCCGCGCTGTCCGTGTGCTGTGCCGTCCTGTTCGGGCTGCTGCTCTGGCAAATCGCCAAAGCGCCGGAGCCTGCCGCGCCCGCAGGCTCCGCGCAGCAGGAGGAGCAGCCGCTGTATCTCGTCCGCGCACAAAAAAACGGCGTGCTCGCCGTGTATCCGTATGGCTCCGACACCGCCGCCATCGTGACCGATATCCGTCTGTCCTCCCTGCGTGAATACGATCAGGCACTCATGCAGCGCGGATTTCCGCTGTACTCCGAGCAGGATCTGACGTCCTTTCTGGAGGACTTTGACAGCTGACGCAAAAAACCGGAGAGATGTTCTCTCTCCGGTCTGTGTCAGTCGTTGTCTTGGATTGTCACCGCGCCGCAATAGCGCATCAAATACTGCTGCTGGCAGTTCTCCATATACGCTTCCGCCGCGTCCAGATTGTCAAAGGTGACGGAAGTCGCCGGTTTGCCGACAACCTGCTGGTCATAGCGCAGATAGCGCACCAGAGCCTTGCGGTCTGCCGTCGGAATTTCCTCCACGGTCAGGCAGGCGCTCCAAAACGCATCCGCACAGGCGGCGGACAGCAGCATCTTTCGCTGTTCTCCCCCGTCCAAATGCAGGGTAATCAGTCCGACCGGACGGCAGCGCACCAGCGTCATCGGCGGCAGCGGGCGCGAACACAAAATCACGGTTTCAACCGGCATACCATTTTCTGTATAGGTGCGCGGCAGATAGCCAGTGTTGTTCGGCGCCGCGACATACGGATCACTCAGGTGCTCCAGCTGCAGCAGCCCCGTGCTGCCGTCAAAGGCAAGCACAGCGGTGGAACCCATGCTGTTCGCCGTGAAAACGGTATACTCTTCCTTTCGGATCAGATCCGGATGCATATCATGCCAAATATTCATACAAATCCCTCCCTTTTCACGGTAGCATTCACATCAACTTATATTATACCACACAATCAGCTGTCAGCCAAGGTATTTATACATGTTGTATGCGGTTTCGCTGCGCAGGGCTGCCTTCTGCGGGCCGTAGCTCTTTGCGCCCTCGAGGGAGATGTAGCCGAGCAGACCCTTGCCGTTTGCCCACTTCACGGCATTCTTCGCCCAAGAGCTAACATTCTTCGCGTCGGAATAATTCGGCATGCTTCCGCCGCTCGGCTTGCCCGCATGATTGTGCAGGACAACCGCCAGCTGCTCATGGGTCAGATTGTCATTCGGTGCAAATTTGGTGCTGCTCATGCCGGACATGAGCTTGGTTTTGTATGCCCAGCGCACCGCGTTGTAATACCACGCGGAGGAGGAGACATCCTTAAACGGAACCGTGCCGGAGACCGACGGGCTGCCTGCGTTTGCGTACAGAATCTGTGCAATCATCGCGCGCGTCAGTGCGCTGTTCGGCGCAAACGTGTTTTTCTTGGTGCCGGTCATCAGCTTGTGATCATAGACAAACTGCACGGAATCCTTGTACCATGCCGAGCTGCTGACATCCGAGAAAATCGAGCTGACGGAGGTGGAGCTGCTCGCACCCGTGCCAAATTCCGGCCAGTACGTGTTCTTTGCCACATTGCCGCGCGCCTTTGCCACGCTCTCCTTGTTCGCCGGCACTTCATAGTAACAGCACCAGTAATAGCCCGCGTTGTATGCGTTGTCCGCAGATGCCGTGTACGTCAGCATCTTGTTGTTGATGGTCTTGCCGTTGTACAGGTAGGTATTCGTGTTGGCGGAAAGCTCCTTTTTCAGGTAATACAGCTGACCGTTCAGCGTGGTGTAGTCATAGCCGTTCTGGCTGCACCAATTTTTCAGCGCCGTAAAACGGGAATTGTGCCACTGGCAAATGCCGTAGCTCGTGCCGTTGTCGCCATAGCAATGCGGATTAAAGTTGGATTCTGCCTTGATGTTCGCGAGCACGCCGCAGGCAGCCGCAGAGGAATAGTTCATGGTATTGACGAAGAACTTGAAAATCGCCGTTGCATTCGCACCGGAGGCCTCGACATTCATGGAGCGAACGCCGTCCTGCTCCATGACGGTTGCGTCCGTGCGCTGTGCCAGAATATACGGCACCTCTGCGTCCGGTGCCACGTCGTATGTATCGGCATCCCACTGCGGGACAAACGCATAATAGAAATCATCGCTGTTCGCGTAGTCCGCCTGTGTCATCCAGGTGACCGGCAGCTGCTGCTCCGAGCCGTCCTCCGCAGATACCGAAATGGTCTGCGGCATCTGCGCCGTCAGTTCGCTCTCCTCCTGACCAAGCGTGAAGGATACCTCTCCAATCTCCTGTCCCGCCTGTGCAAAGCCCGCGATTTTCTGTTTGTCCGGCGCAGTATCCACTGCAAATACCATCGTTTGCAGCATGCTCACCGCCAAAACAGATGCCAGCACCCCGGCGCCGAACCGTTTTACCTGTTCCATTTGTTTTTCTCCTTTTCCATTGCCTTTCATTTGGTCTGCATTCGGTAAAATGAATCTGCATTCATTTCTCTGAATGTCTGTATCGTATCACACTTTATCCGTTTTGTAAACGTTTTGTAACCGATTTTTTATCTCCGCTGCCGGGCGGAAACAAATCCTCTGCACGCCGTGCAGAGGATGGATGCGGTTATGCCGCCGCGATGAGCTTGAGCAGGGGCACGCCTTTCTCATACAGGTGCTGATAGCACGCGGTGCATTTTTTGTATGCGTCAAATGTCTGCTGCGCCTGTTCGGCGTCTCCATAGCTTTTCCAGTGTCCGCAGCACGAGTAATTTTGTCCCTTGTTGCAGATAAATCCCACCACATCGCGTAGCGGATAGCCGAGAAAAATGCCGATTTCGTGTGGGAAATCCGCCCGCAGGCACAATCTCCGCGCCAGCTGGCAAATAACCGACTCCATGCCGCCGGACAGGTCATAGCCGCACTGCCGCAAAAACACGCGGACGTCTTTGCGCTGCACCTCCCGACAAATCCAATCCCAGCGGCACACATAAATCAGGCAGCTTTTTGTGCGGCGGCACCACTTCATCACGCGGATGCGCAGCCCAAACGGCTTGAGCTTCTCGTTCCACTCCCGAATGGAGTGAAACAATGCCGGTGATGCCGGACAGCGGAACAAATTGGCGGGCTTGAGGCCGGCAAGCGTTGGCGCGCACCAATCAATCAGCTCCTGCTCCAGTTGTTGTTTCATAGCCATATCCTCCCTGTCCAGTATTTCCGCGCGCAGCGGGCGATATTCATTAGTTATTGCTAACTGCTCGTCCAAAGCAAGCGCCGGCATATGCCAGCGCAGGTATTAGTCTTTGCTAATCTCTATGTAGAATACCAGATATTTTGCGCGTTGTCAACCCGTTATGCGCAGGGATATAGCAAAACATGCCCTCTGCATCCGGCAAAAGGCATGTTTGTGTGTGCTTATTTTTTCTTCTTTTTGCGCGCCCATTCATCCCAATCAATGCGCTCGTCGCCGCGAACAATCCACGCTTTTTGCGCGATTTCCGCGAGCGGAGAATCCGACAGCGAGTCGGAATAAAAGGTCTCAATCTGTGCGTCTCCGAATTTCTCACGGAAGCGGCGAACTTTTTCCTCGCCCCAGCAGTTGACGCCGGTATAGGCGCCGGTGTGCGCATCCACGCGCGACGCCATCAAATGCGCAATGCCCAGCCGCCTGCAGGCAGGGCGCAGCAGAAATTCCGGCGACGCGGAAATAATCACGTCATCTTCCCTCTGCGTATCCTGCGTGTACCAAGACTTAATCTTGTTGATGTGGCTGTCCCAGAATTTTTCTACGAGCTGTTCGGTGTCGCCGACCGCGCGCAGGAACTGATACATCTGCCGCTTAAACTGCGTTTTATTGATAATTTTCGCCTGATACAGCACAAATGCTGCCGCCGTTCCCGGCCAGCTGTATATCATCAGCGGTCTGTGCCGGACGCAGTATAAATAAAAATCCACCGTGCTGTCACCGTGATAGATGGTCTGGTCAAAATCGTATACGTTCATCTGGTTTTATTCTCCCCGCTTATCTCCATAGCAGAACAGCGCAACGGTTCCCGGACCGGCGTGCGCGCCGATGACGGTATCCAGCATGTGAATCTCCACCTGCTCCACCGCTGTATGCGACAGAATATATTCCTTGAGATACTCTGCGTCCTCCTGACAATCGCCGTGGCTGATGGTCACCGGATACGTGCCGATTTCTCGGATGTGCTTGTTCATCTGTTTTGCCAGCATTTCCAGTGCGCGTTTTCTGCCGCGCGCCTTTTTCCACACGAGCAGCTTGCCCTCATCCGACACATACAGAATCGGCTTGACGCTGAGCAGACTTCCCATGACCGCAGCGCTTTTCGGCACGCGGCCGCCGCGGTGCAGATACAGCAAATCATCCACGGTGAACCAATGCACGACATGCTTGCGGAATTCCTGCGCCCACTCGACCAGCTGCTCGGCGGTATAGCCCTTTGCCTTGCGCTTGGCGGCCTCCCGAATCACGAGGGTCTGACCGCCTGCCGCCGCCAGTGTATCCACGCAGTAAATTTGATTGCTGTACTTTCCGTCCAGTTCATTTTTGGCGATACAGCCGGTCTGATAATTTCCGCTCAGTGCGGACGAAAAGCCCAAGTATACGACATCGCGTTTGGACTTCAAAATCCCTTCAAACACACTGGTAAACGCGGAAATCGGCGCCTGCGCCGTCGTAACGGCAGCTCCGTCGCGTAGCTGCCGATAAAAATCGGAAAACGGAACCGTCTTGCCGAAATCGTCCTCCACGGTATCATATCCGTCTATCGTAAAGCTCAACGGAACGGTACAAATCCCGTTTTGGTGCAGAAAGCGTTCTTCGATATCCAAAACAGAATCCGTAACAATGACATATCCCATGTATTTTCCTCCGATTTACTTTTCCGGAACAATCTCAATCCAATAATTGTCCGGATCGTTGATAAAATAGATGCCCATTGCCGGATTTTCAAAGCAAATGCATCCCATTTCCTTGTGCTTGGCGTGCGCCGCCTCAAAATCGTCAACCTCCAGCGCGAGATGGAACTCGTTTTCTCCGAGGTTATACGCCTGCGGGTGCTCCTTGAGCCAAGTCAGCTCCAAGCGGTGCGGCGTCACGCCGTCGCCCAGATATACAATGATAAAGTCTCCGCTTTCCGGCGCGATGCGTCCGGTCTCCTTCAAGCCCAGTGCCTTGTCGTAAAACGCGAGCGACTCCTCCAGATTTTTTACGTTAAAATTATTATGTGCAAAGCGAAACTGCATGATAAGTTCCTCCTGATTTTGATTGTTTTGCGTCTGTTTCTATTATACGTGCAATTTCGCGCGGGTGCAATGGTTTCCGGCAAAATCGGTGTACTTTCTGCCGTCCAAACGTATGGTACGACGATAAATAGCTTTGACAAACATGTCATACGCGCTATAAATATATTGAGATTTGTCGCATAGTATTATGTAAGCAAATACGTTACCGTATCATCCGGACATGTCTTAGCGCATAGATTGACAATCGCACAAAATACCGTTATAATCTAGATAGAAAAAGGGCACTGCCGGTAGACGGTTAATCCCTCAGCTTAGATTAAAGAAGTAACCGCAAGTTGGGGAACGGGCGGTTACTTCTTTTTATTTGCTATTCTTGTATATCGAAACGATAAGACTGATAATAGCGACAATGACCAATGTATACTGATACAGTTCTGCATGAGTTACCATATGTCAGCCCTCCTCCCATTAGATCAGAGGGCAAAAGAAGTTACCCTCTGTCAGAGGGTCAAACCGCCTACCGCGCACGGCAGTGCCAAAATAATAGTAGCATACTATCAATCAAATGGCAACCGCAACATGGTCAAGTCCAATGTCAGACCTTTTAGAAAAATCAAATAAGTCCAAAAAATCCCTCGGCTTCTCACGAAACCGAGGGATTTTCATGTATAAAGTTAGCTATTTTGCGGAGTGAAATCCGAATTACATAACGCCCTGTGCCTTCATTGCCTCAGCAACCTTCAGGAAGCCTGCGATGTTTGCACCTGCAACCAGGTTGCCCTCGCAGCCATATTCCTTAGCAGCGCTGGAAATGTTGTGGTAGATGTTAACCATGATCTGATGCAGCTTGCTGTCAACCTCTTCAAAGGTCCAGGACAGACGCTGAGAGTTCTGGCTCATCTCCAGAGCGGAGGTAGCTACGCCGCCTGCATTTGCAGCCTTTGCCGGAGCAAACAGAATGTTGCTGCCCTGGAATACAGCGATAGCTTCCGGGGTAGACGGCATGTTTGCACCTTCGCCGACTGCCTGTACGCCGTTAGCAACCAGTGCCTTTGCGTCCTCTTCGTTGATTTCATTCTGGGTAGCGCACGGCAGAGCGATGTCGCACTTAACATTCCAGATGCCCTTGCCCTCGAAGTACTTTGCAGACGGAACTGCTTCTACGTACTCCTTGATACGGCCGCGGCGAACTTCCTTGATTTCCTTGACAACGTCCAGGTTGATGCCGTTCTCGTCAACAACGTAGCCGTTGGAGTCGGACAGCGCGATAACCTTTGCGCCCAGCTCGGTAGCCTTCTGGGTAGCGTAGATTGCTACGTTGCCGGAACCGGAGATAACAACCTTCTTGCCCTCGAAGGAAGTACCGTGATCCTTCAGCATTGCGTCAACGAGGTAGCACAGGCCGTAACCGGTGGCCTCGGTACGAGCCAGAGAGCCGCCCCACTGCAGACCCTTACCGGTCAGAACGCCAACGTACTCGTTGCGGATGCGCTTGTACTGACCGAACATATAACCAATTTCACGAGCACCAGTACCGATATCACCAGCCGGAACGTCGGTGTCAGCACCGATGTGACGGCTCAGCTCCGTCATGAATGCCTGGCAGAAACGCATAACTTCGCCGTCGGACTTGCCCTTCGGATCGAAGTCGGAACCACCCTTGCCGCCGCCGATCGGCAGGCCGGTCAGGCTGTTCTTAAAGATCTGCTCAAAGCCCAGGAACTTGATGATGGAAGCGCAAACAGACGGATGCAGACGGATGCCGCCCTTGTACGGTCCGATTGCGGAGTTAAACTGATAGCGGAAGCCGCGGTTTACCTGAACCTTGCCGTTGTCGTCAACCCAAGCAACGCGGAACTGGATGCCGCGCTCCGGCTCAACGATGCGCTCAAACACGCCAGCCTCAACGAGGTCCGGACGGCGCTCAGCTACCGGCTGCAGGGACTCGAGTACTTCATATACTGCCTGCTGGAACTCCGGCTCGTTCTGGTTACGCTTTACTACAGTGTCATAGACACCCTTCAGATAGGTGTTCGTAATAGCCATTTTTGTTTTCCTCCATACATTATGGTTTAATCACATCTTCGGTTATCATCATACCACAAGAATGGCAATTTGAAAACACAAAAATTGCAAAATTCATAATTTTTTTCTAAATTTCTATTTTTTGCATTCCCGACCTTCTTATTTTTGTGTAATCCTTCCTTATTTAGGGTGAAAACAACAGCATTTCTCGTTTTATTCCGTGTTTGCATGTATTTATGTTCGAAAAATCCAAATTGAATAATTTCCTGCATTTTTGTTTTGTACCACTTTTTAAGCAGATAACACAAGAATTTTCCTTCTCTCTCCCAGAATATGCCCATCTGTTCACTTTAACCAAACAGTTTTTTTGCAGGATATTCACCGTTATGTTGCAATTCCGTCTTTTTTCCAGATTTGATACAGTTTTGGTATGATTTGCCCGATTCATTGACTTTTTTCGAAAAAATGCGTATGATACATACAGATTGATTTTCACCGGAAAAGGAGGATTTCTTGAACAAACCAGAATTTTCCACGCACGACTTCGCACTGAAAACCGGAAGAAAGGTCAAAAAGTCCGTCTTTCGGTTTTTGTTCAGCCGACTGACCATCACCGCGGTGCTGCTGTGTCTGCAATTCTATGCGATTATCTACGCCCTGCTGTTTCTGCGCGGCCGCTGGGTCATCGCGTATCAATGCCTCAAGATTGTCAGTCCCATCGTTCTCATCTGGCTCGTGCGCAAGTCGGACAATCCCTCATATAAAATCCCATGGATTATCATTATCCTGTTCTTCGCCCCGTTCGGCGCACTGTTCTATTTATTTATGGGAAATACGCCGCTCAATCGCGCGCGGCTGGTTCGCGTCAAGCCGATTCGCACTGATGTCATCGAGCAGTTCCGCGTCTCAGACACGCGCACGCTGTGCAAGACGATTCCGCAGCACCGGCGAACCTGCGAATATCTCTATGACATTGTGGAGATGCCCGCATGGAAAAACACCGCTGCAGAATATTTCCCGCTCGGCGACTACCTGTACGATTCGATGCTGATGGATTTGAAAAAAGCCAAGCGCTTTATTTTCATCGAGTTTTTCATCATCGAGCGCGGCATCATGTGGGATTCCATCTTGGAGGTTCTGCGGCAAAAGGCCGCGGAGGGCGTCGAAATCCGCTTGATGTATGACGATGTGGGATGTATTTCCACGCTCCCGCATCACTACGACAAAAAGCTTCGGGCGATGGGCATGCAGGTCGTTCGCTTCAACCGCCTGTTCCCGCTCATCTCCACGTATTTGAACTATCGCGACCACCGAAAAATCTGCGTCATTGACGGAAACATCGGCTATACCGGCGGCATCAATCTCGCTGACGAATACATCAACGAAGTAGACCGGTTTGGGCACTGGAAGGACACCGGCGTCAAGCTGTCCGGCAGCGGCGTCGCCAATCTGACCGCCATGTTTTTGCAGCTGTGGGATTTCTCCGTCAAACAGGAGACGAAAAATCTGTCCGACTATCAGCCGACAAAAATTTTCCCCAGCGATGGCTTTGTGCAGCCGTTTGCGGATTCCCCGCTGGACAACGAAAACGTCAGCGAAAACGTCTTTCTGGACATCATCAACAGCGCCACGCGCAGCGTATACATCACAACGCCGTATCTCAGCTTGGACAACGAGATGACAACCGCGCTGTGCTACGCCGCCAAATCCGGCATTGATGTGCGCATTTTGACGCCGGGCATTCCGGACAAAAAGCTCGTCTACGCTGTGACCCGCTCGTTTTATCCCCAGCTCGTCGAGGCAGGCGTCAAGATTTACGAATACACGCCAGGCTTTCTGCACGAAAAGATGATTGTCGCAGACCACGACATTGCCGTTGTCGGAACCATCAACATGGATTTCCGCAGCTTCTATTTGCAGTTTGAGTGCGGCTGTCTGTTTTACAAATCCTCTGTCGTGGACAAAATCCGCGATGATATTTTGGACACCATCAAAAAATCGCGCGAAATCGACAGCCATTGGATCAAGTCGTACCCTTGGATCAAGTCCATCTGGGGCTCGCTGGTCTCCCTGTTCGCCCCGCTTCTGTAAACCGAAAAGTGCAGCAGAAAACCCCTCGGAGTGCCCGAGGGGTTTTGGTTATTTGAGGTTTCCAAGCAAATCATCGGCTAAAGCGGCTAGGTGCTCAATCTGCTGCTGCGGCAGTGCACTCGCTTTTTCCGCCAATTCTCTCACTTTTTGGGGCGCTTCCGCGGTTTCATTGAAAAATTCTTGCGGAGAAATATTCAAGTATTCGCAGATATAGAAAAAGCCGTTCATAGAAGGCAATGCTTTTCCAGTCTCAATATTATTGATATAGCTGGCGTTCTGTCCAATAGACAAACTCATCTCCCGCGCAGACACGCCCTTCTGCATCCGAAGCTGTATCAGTCTCTTGGAAAATCGTTCTTCATACTGCATTTTCTCACCACCCATACCATATAATATCTGATACAGGCTTATTTTTTATTGGATTATTTCATTCATTTCTATTGTATTGTGTGATTAGAAATGGTATCATGAGAGAAATAACGAATGAAATCCTATATTTAATCAAAAGGAATGGATTTGACATGTCAAATAAAAAAATTTGCGCCTTCTTCGGACACGGAGATTGTCCAAGCACAATCTCCGATTCTCTTGAAAAAGAAATTATCTCCGCCGTGAAGAATGATGCCATCACGACATTTTGGTACGGTGGTTATGGGCAATTTGATGCTCTTGCTGCAAAAACAGTAACGCGCGCAGCAAAAAATTATTTTCCGGAAATCGAACTTGTGCTTGTACGCGCTTATCTTCCCACATCCCCCAAGACGTCTGCACATACTTCCGATATATCTATTTATCCCGATGGTTTGGAAACCGTTCCGCCCCGCTTTGCCATTTCTCATCGAAATCGTTGGATGGCGCGCCACTGCGATTATATGATTGCATACATCAACCATCGTTTTGGCGGCGCTTATCAAGCAGTTCATGCAGCACCCAAGGAAATTCCTATCCGAAACCTCGGCTCCTTGCAAGACTTTTCATAAATAGAATCGTGCAGTAGAAAACCCCTCGGAGTGCCCGAGGGGTTTTGGTTATTTGAGGTTTTCAAGCAAATCTGTTAAATTCTTGCCACGCCGCTGTCGCGCGCTGCCTGTGCAACTGCTGCCGCAACCGCGTCGCGCACGCGCGGGTCAAATGCCTTCGGCATGATGTACTGCGCGTTGAGCTCCTCATCGCTGACAACGTTCGCAATCGCATATGCCGCCGCAATCTTCATTTCCTCGTTGATGTCGGAAGCGCGCACGTCCAGTGCACCGCGGAACACGCCCGGGAATGCCAGCACGTTGTTAATCTGGTTCGGATAGTCCGAGCGGCCACAGCCGACAACCGCCGCACCTGCCTCCAGCGCATCCTCTGGCATGATTTCCGGCGTCGGATTTGCCATCGGGAATACCATCGGGTCCTTTGCCATCGTGCGAACCATATCCTTGGTCAGGACATTCGGCGCGGACATGCCGAAGAAAATATCAGCGCCCGGCAGAACATCCGCCAGTGTGCCGCGCTTGTTTTCCGGATTGGTAATGGTTGCCATGTATGCCTGCTCCGCATTCATCTGCTCGCAGCCCTCATACAGTGCGCCGAACTTGTCGCACATAATGACGTTTTTCAGCCCCATGCTGACAAGCAGCTTGGTCACGGCGATCGCGGCAGCACCGGCGCCGTTGACAACCATCTTAATTTCGGACAGCTTGCGGCCGGTCAGACGGCAAGCGTTAATCATCGCTGCCGCACAGCAAATTGCCGTGCCGTGCTGGTCATCATGGAATACCGGAATGTCACAGCGCTCTTTCAGCTTGCGCTCGATTTCAAAGCAGCGCGGTGCCGCAATGTCCTCCAAATTGATGCCGCCAAAGGAACCGGAAATCAGTGCTACGGTGTTGACAAATTCATCGACATCCTTGGTCTTGACGCAAAGCGGGAATGCATCGACGCCGCCGAACTCCTTGAACAGCGCGCACTTGCCTTCCATAACCGGCATACCTGCTTCCGGACCAATATCGCCCAGACCAAGCACAGCAGAACCATCGGTGATAACTGCCACCAGATTATGACGGCGCGTATACACATAGCTCAGATCTACATCCTTCTGAATTTCCAGACACGGCTGTGCAACGCCCGGCGTGTATGCAATCGACAGATCATCCGCATTTTCTACCTTGCAGCGAGAAATAACTTCGATCTTGCCCTTCCAATCACGGTGGGCCTGTAATGCTCTTTCTTTCTGATCCATAATGACCTCCACTGATCGATATTTTCTGATTCTTTTATTGTACCACTCCGCACAAGGAAACACAAACGCTATTTTTTCTCAGATATTCGCCACGCCGTCGGTTCTGTTACAATTTATTCACAGGTCTTTCATAGTTTCTTTACGCCGCGGTGTGGAATCCTTCATAAATTTCCGGTAAAATAAAATCATCGAAAGCACAGAAGACAATGTATTCACTGCCCGTTCACATTGTCCATCGCTCCACAGCGGGCAGACTAAAAGCATCTGCATGATACATGCAGTCTCTATATATTATTTGTACCTACCTTTTTGTTTTGAATTTTCCACCCTTTTTTTAATTCTTTCATTCACCCTTTCTACCGCAAATACCCAGTTGAGCCGGATGCGGGAACATCCGGCTCAACGTCTTTTTCTGTCTAAATTTTCATGGTTCTGTGCGATACGCGGCGGTAAATCAGCCCTGCCACAGCAGCGGTCAGCATCTCGCTGATGACAAACGCATACCACACGCCGCGCGCGCCGCACACACGGCTGAGCACAAATGCCGCCGGAATAATGACAAGGATATACCGGCACAGAGAAATGACCAGCGACGGCATGCCCTGCGACAATCCTTCCAGCGTGCCGGAGGCCGTGACGGAGACGGCAGAGACGACAAAGCCCAAGCTGATAATGCGAAGCGCCGCTGCGCCAATCGCAAGCGTTTCGCGGTTGTCCGTAAACAGTCCCATCAGGCTTTGCGGGAACAGTATGCACAGCACCGTACCGACCGCCATAATCGCTGCGATGAGCGTCAGAGAGGTTGTATAGATGCGGCGCACGCGGCGATATTCCCCTGCGCCGTAATTGTAGCCGACCAGCGGACGAATGCCCTGAATAATGCCGTTGGCGGACAGATACAAAAAGGTCTGCAGCTTATAATATACGCCGAGAACCAGCACATACACCTGTCCGTATGCCGCCAGAATGCCATTGAGCGCAGAAATCAGCACAGACGGCAGCGCCATATTGAGCGCCGCCGGAATGCCAATCGAATACAGCCGCAGCAGCAGCCCTTTATTCATGGCAAACCCGCGCAGCTGAATCCGAACCCCCATCGGACGGAACATATAAATCAGAAGATAAACCGCCAGTGAAAAAATCTGACCCAGACCGGTGGCAATGGCAGCGCCTTCTATTCCCAGTCGGGGCGCAGGACCCAGTCCAAAAATCAAAACCGGATCTAAGAGAATGTTGCTGACACATCCCACCATCATGCTGAACATGGACACCTTCATTTTTCCGACCGACTGGAAAATCTTTTCGAAGGACACCGCCATGGAAATGACAACGGAAAACAGCAGGACAATGCGCGCGTAGCGCAATCCCATATCAAGTACCGTCTGATTTTCGGTAAACATGCGCAAAAACATCGGCATCCCCGCAATACAGCCGACAGTCAGCAGGATACCGTGCAAAAAATTGCACACAATGCCCTGCGTTGCCGCTTCATTTGCCTTGTGCTCCTGCTTTGCGCCGAGAAAATACGCAATCACGGCATTGATGCCAATGGCAAAGCCAATCGTCACAGCATTGACCAAATTCTGAATCGGAAACACCAGCGACAGCGCCGTCATGGCGTCCTCGCTGATTTTCGCCACAAAGAAGCTGTCCACGATATTGTACAGCGAATTGACCGCCATCGAGATGACCATCGGCAGCGACATGGACAGCACCAGCGGCAAAATGCGCCGCTCCTTCATAAACGTTTGATTCAAACAAACCACCTCCCAAAGCAATAAAAAAAGCCACACAGCTGCAAAACAACTGTGTGGCGAAAATAGACGATGCTAGAAAAATCCACTTCCCGTACAAGCGCGGTACGGTTTTATGCGGATATTGTAGCATGTTTGCGGGAGTGTGTCAACGGAGAAAAGTATTTGCAAACCGTCAAGCCATGAGATATAATATCTGTACGAAAACCCTCGGAGGCGCAATCTCCGAGGGTTTTCTATTCCACTTTTGCAAACACAGCAAAAAAAGACAGCCGATTTCTCGACTGTCTCACAATTTGGAGCGGATGACGAGGCTCGAACTCGCTACCTCCACCTTGGCAAGGTGGCGCTCTACCAGATGAGCTACATCCGCATATTTTGTTTTCCGCTTTCGTCTGTTCCCTGACTACGATGTTTATTATACGCGAGAATTCCCCTTTTGTCAACAACATTTTGAAAGTTTTTTTAAAAAACTTTTTGAGCCGGAAAATGGCGCAGCTCCCCACTCCGAAGCTGCGCCTTGTTTATTCGTCGGAATCCAAAATCTGTAGGATTTGCTCCGGCCGATGCACGAGGACATCCGCGCCATATTTCAATAGCACCTCTTTGCTGCGGAATCCCCATGTCACGCCCACCGCATACAGACCGGCGTTTTTCGCCGTCTGCATGTCGGTTCCGGAGTCTCCGACGTAGAGCACCTGCTCCGGCTGCACGCCAAGCTGCTGCATCACCATCCGGCAGGAAGTCGGATCCGGCTTGCGCGGCACACCGACATGCTCGCCAAAGACAACATCTGTTTTTCCCGGAAAGAAATATTCAATCAGCTCTTGTGAAGCAGAATCAATCTTATTGGACAGCACAGCCACCTGGATGCCGCGCTTTCTCAGCGCCGTCAGCAGCTGTGGAATGCCGTCATACGGCACGGTGCGGTCGTGGATATGCGCCGCATAGTACGCCTTGAAATCGTCCAGCGCGGCATCAATCTCCGCCTCCGGCGTTCCCTCCGGCATTGCTCGGCAAATGAGCAGGCGAATGCCATTGCCGATAAACTGTCGAATTTCTTCCATCGAGTGCGGCGGCAGACCGCGCACCTCCAGTGCGTGATTGGTCGCCGCCCGCAAATCGCCCAACGTATTGAGCAATGTACCATCCAGATCAAAAATCACTGCATGTTTCAAAAATTACGTCCTTCTTTCGTTTATCTCTGCGCCAGCGGATTCAGACGCTTGCCGCCATACGTCGCGCGGCGCAGGAAGCCGGATACATCCTTGTTGATGGCATCGCGGCGCACACGCCAGCTCCAGTTTCCGCCCAGCGTAGACGGAGTATTCATGCGCGCATCTGCGCCCAGCGACAGCAGATCCTGCATGGTCGTCATGGCAATGTCGCACGGAGCGGCGAAGGCGGTGCGAATCGCGCTCCAGCCCAGCGGCTCTCTGTCCGAAACGCGCAGATATTCGCGCATCACGTCGCGGTCTGCATCGCTGCACTTGTCCGTGAACTGCTCCACAACCGTCTCGGAGTCGTGCGTCGAAGTATAGCCGACGCAGTTTTTCGGCCAGTTAAACGGGATGTGGTCGTTGTTCTCATCTGCGCGCATACCGAAAATCATGACGCGCATGCCCGGATAGCCGCTCTTTTTGAGGAACTTGCGCACCGCGTCATCAATATCGCCGAGATCCTCCGCGATAATCGGCACCTCACCCAGCGCCTCGCGAATCGCCTTGAACAGCTTCATGCGCGGGCCCTTCTTCCACTTGCCGTTGATGGCGGTCTCCTCGCCCTCCGGAATCTCCCAGTACGCTTGGAAGCCGCGGAAGTGGTCAATGCGCGTGACGTCAAACAGCGCCAGATTGCGGCGCACGCGCCAAATCCACCACCGGAATCCGTCATCCTCGATGACCTTCCAATTGTAGGTCGGGTTGCCCCACAGCTGACCGGTTGCGGAATAGTAATCCGGCGGCACACCGGCAACACCGTGCGGCTTCAAATCGCCGTCTATCTGGAACATCTCCGGATGTGCCCACACGTCGCAGCTGTCCGGCGAAACATAAATCGGAATATCACCGATAATCTGAATGCCCTGCTTGTTCGCATAAGCGCGCAGCTTCTCCCACTGCGCAAAGAATAGATACTGCATGAACACATAGAAATCAATCTCATGCTTGAGATCAAACGCATACTTGCGCATCGCCTCCGGCTCTCTGTGCTTGATGGCTTCGTCATCCCAATCCCACAGTGCCTTCTGGTCAAAGTGCTTTTTGAGCGTCATGAACATGGCGTAGTCTTCCACCCAGTCTTTGTTTTCGCGGCGGAACGCGTCCATCTTGCCCATCTGAATCATGGATTCCTGCGCGCGAACAAAGGCGCGGTGCAAAATCGGCAGGCGCGTCTGTGCCAGCATCTCATAATCTACGCGATCCGGATTGTGTCCGACATCGGCGTCGCGCAAATCCTGTTCGCTGAGCAGCCCCATCTCCTTGAGGGTATCCAAATCAATAAAATACGGATTGCCTGCGGCTGCGGAAAAGCACTGATATGGGCTGTCGCCGAAGCCGGTCTGTCCGAGCGGCAAAACCTGCCAATAGGTCTGTCCGCCGTCGCGCAGGAAATCAACAAACTGATATGCATCCTTGCCCAGCGTTCCGATACCATACGGAGACGGCAGCGAGGAAATATGCAAAACTACACCACTAGATCTCTGAAACATGATAACACCCTATCTCTATTTATTTTGCAAATGAATTGCATTTTTACGATAATTCCGCTATAATCATTACAGAAAAACCGTATTTTTGACACGATTATAAAAAACAAAAGGAGAGTATCCCTATGCGGATGAGAAAGAAAAAGAATCTGGATACCCGTCTGGCAAACTGTGCGCCGGTGCTGGTCTCGGATCCGGAGCAGCACAAGGGACAGTGGCGCGCGCTGTTCGGCAACACCAATCCGCTCCATTTGGAGATCGGCTGCGGCAAGGGCCGTTTCATCATCGAGACCGCCCGCCGGAATCCGGACATCAATTATCTCGCCATTGAGCGCGAGGAAGGCGCCCTAATTATGGCAACCGAAAAGGCGATGGAGCTCAGCCTCCCCAACCTTCAGTTTTTGGACGTCGACGCCGCCGGTCTGACCGACATTTTTGCCGACGGAGAGATCGACCGCATCTATCTCAATTTCTCCGATCCCTGGCCGCCGAACCGCCAGCGCAAGCGCCGTCTGACCCATTCCAACTTTTTGGCACTGTACGACTGCGTGCTCGCGAAAAACGGACAGGTGCATTTTAAGACCGACAACCAGCATCTGTTTGAGTTTACGCTGGAGGAAATGTGCGGCTACGGCTGGCTGATTCAGAACATTTGTCTGGATCTGCACAACAGCGAGCAGGACAATATTATGACGGAATACGAAGAAAAGTTCTCCAAGGAAGGGTTCCGCATCTATCGTCTGGAGGCCAGCCGCCGCGATGAGGACACGCTTACCCGCGCCCACACGCCGCCGCGCACCGCGCAGCAGCTCGCCGAGAAGGCGCGCGGCTCGGTTGCGCCGTCTTTCGGCTCCTCGCAGGCTTAATTATATCATTTTTCACCAACAATAGCAAGGTTTATCCGAATATTTTTGTACGATACGTCCAGAAACAGCATTCTTGTCTGATTCTGGACGTTTTTTCGCGTCTTTCCCCCAAAATATACCATTTTCATACAAGTATCGAAAAAAGGCGGCACGGGATTTCTCCCATGCCGCCTTTGGTTTTGCGCTGTGTCAGCACTGTTTATTTCTTGTGCGCAGAGCAAGAGGAACAGCTTCCGCCGCAGGATGAGCACCCCGGGCAGCCTCCTCCGCAGTGACCGCCGCAGGAATGAATGCCTTTTTTCTTGTCCGAATACAGCTTACGGACAATAGCTGCTACAATGATAACAAGTACAAGCAATACAATAATTGTACCCATGTTTTCTATGAGCCAGGTCATGATTCTTCCTCCTTTGATCTATTATTTTCGCACGAAATTTATCTTGCGTCAACCGCCAATGTGTTTCTTCTGATCTCAGCCTTCTTGCTCGGGCGGAGCAGCAGGAAGAAGAACAGCACGATAACCACAATGGCTGCAACGGTGCCGATGCCGAAGCCGCCGCCGCTGAGCAGGCTGGAAATCTGATAGATAACCAGACCAACCAGATATGCCAGACCGCACTGGTAGCCAATCGCACCGAGGAACCACTTGGTGCTGTTCATCTCGCGGCGGATTGCGCCCATTGCCGCGAAGCACGGTGCGCACAGCAGGTTGAATGCGAGGAACGCATAGCCGCTTGCCAGCGAGAAGGTAGCTGCCATGTTCTGATATACGGTGCCGGCGCCGCTGGAGTACAGGATACCCATGGTGCCTACGATGTTTTCCTTCGCAATCAGGCCGGTGATGGAAGCGACAGTTGCCTGCCAGTTGCCGAAGCCGAGCGGTGCGAAGATCCAGCAGATAGCGTTGCCGATCTTAGCCAGAATCGAGCAGTCGATCTGATCCTCTGCCAGCATACCGAAGCTGCCGTCTACCCATCCGAAGTAGGACAGGAACCAAACGAGAATGGTGGACAGCAGGATGATGGTGCCTGCCTTCTTGATGAAGGACCAGCCGCGCTCCCACATACTGCGCAGCACGGTGCCTACGGTCGGCATATGGTATGCCGGCAGCTCCATAACGAACGGAGCCGGATCGCCCTCAAAAATCTTGGTTTTCTTCAAAATGACGCCGGAGCAAATGATTGCTGCGATGCCAAGGAAATAAGCAGACGTTGCTACCCATGCTGCACCGCCGAAGATTGCGCCTGCAACCATGGCGATGAACGGGGTCTTTGCGCCGCACGGAATAAAGGTTGTGGTCATGATCGTCATACGACGGTCTTTTTCGTTCTCGATGGTACGAGAAGCCATGATGCCCGGAACGCCGCAGCCGGTACCGATCAGAATCGGAATGAAGGACTTGCCGGACAGACCAAAGCGGCGGAAAATACGGTCCATGATGAAGGCAACACGCGCCATGTAGCCGCAGGCCTCCAAAAATGCCAGGAAGATGAACAGAACGAGCATCTGCGGTACAAAGCCAAGAACCGCGCCGACACCGGCAACGATACCGTCCAGAATCAGACCGGACAGCCAGTCTGCACAGCCGATGCTGGTCAGAGCCTTTTCTACAAATACCGGAATGCCCGGAATCCAAACGCCATAGTTTGCCGGATCCGGTGCCTCATAGCCGTTCTGATCCAGAACTGCCATGGCAGCGGTCAGATCGTCAACGGCAGCGGTCTCGTCCTCGGTTGCCAGCGTTTCTTCGTCCTCTACCTCATAGGTCGCTTTGGTGCCTGCCGGAATCGTGGCAGCGAACTGCGTCAGCGCAGCCTTTGCAGCTTCCGGATCGTAATCCTCAGACTCGGCATCCATCGCTGCTTCTACAGCGGAGGTGTCCACGCCCTGCTCGGACTCGTAGGTGACAAAGCCGTTTGCAACGGTCAGTGCCTCGTTGTATTCGTCCGCTACATCGGAATACGCAGAGGAACCGATGCCGAACAGATGCCAGCCGTCGCCGAACACGCCGTCATTTGCCCAGTCCGTTGCTACCGTGCCGACGGTGGTAACCGATACATAGTACACGATAAACATGATAACCGCGAAAATCGGCAGCGCCAGAATACGGTTGGTGACAATTCTATCAATCTTATCGGAAATGGTCAGCTTGCCGGCGGATACCTTTTTATAGCAGCCCTTGATGATGGATGCAATGTACAGGTATCGCTCGTTGGTGATGATGGACTCGGAGTCATCATCCTCCTCGGTTTCGGCAGCCTCAATGTCCTTCTCGATGTGCGCGCGCGTCTCCTCGGACAGGTTCAGCTGTTCCAGAACCTTGCTGTCGCGCTCGAAAATCTTGATGGCATACCAGCGCTGCTGTTCCTCCGGCATATCGTGCAGAACCAGCTCCTCAATGTGTGCCAGTGCGTGCTCTACCGGACCGCAGAACGTGTGCTGCGGAATGGTCTTTTCGTTCTTTGCCGCGTGAATGGCTGCCTCGGCAGCCTCCATGATGCCTCTGCCCTTGAGCGCGGAGATTTCTACCACCTTACAGCCCAGCTCTCTGCCGAGCTCCTCGATGTTGATTTTATCGCCGTTCTTCTCGACAATATCCATCATGTTTACTGCGACAACGACCGGAATGCCCAGCTCGGTCAGCTGCGTGGTCAGGTACAGGTTGCGCTCCAGATTGGTGCCGTCAATGATGTTCAGAATGGCATCCGGACGTTCGCCGAGCAGGTAATTTCTCGCTACCACTTCCTCCAGTGTGTACGGAGACAGTGAGTAGATGCCCGGAAGGTCCGTGATGACGACATCACTGTGCTGCTTCAGCTTGCCCTCTTTTTTCTCAACCGTTACGCCCGGCCAGTTGCCGACGAACTGATTGGAACCGGTCAAACCGTTGAACAGGGTTGTCTTACCGCAGTTCGGATTGCCGGCTAAGGCGATTGTCAAACTCATCGTTCATTTCCTTTCTACGCATGCCGGTGAGACCGTTTGCACGCGTTTCAAAATTAACCTCTGTTTTTCAAACAATCCTTCGGATTACTTGACTTCGATCATCTCAGCGTCTTCCTTGCGGAGAGACAGCTCATAGCCGCGAACGGTAATCTCTACCGGATCGCCGAGCGGAGCAACCTTGCGGATGTACACTTCAATGCCCTTGGTGATGCCCATGTCCATGATGCGGCGCTTGATTGCACCGGCACCCGTAATCTTTGCCACGGTGTACGTGCTGCCGACTTTTGCTTCTTTTAATGTCATCTTTGCGTTCTCCTTCCCTTCATTTTCGTGAAGGCATCAAATCATGATTTTCCGCGCCATCTCCTGACTGATACCGACTCTCGCTTCCTTTACGTTCACGATCAGGTTTCCGCCCATCGCAGAAACAACCTTTACGGTTCCTCCCACAACAAAGCCCAGATTTTCCAGATGTTTCTTGACCTCCGGCTTGCCGCCGATTTTCACAATGGTATTTTCCTCGCCAACTGCTGCAAATGTCAATGGCATCATGATCCGTTCCTCCTTTGTTTCTGTTTTTTAGCATAGTCTTATACTTTGCGCACGCGAAAGCTAATTAGTCCTTGCTAATCAATTAGTATAATATCTTTTTTCTGTGCTGTTGTCAATGAATTGCGCGGTATTTTTCCGGCGCTTCCGCATTTTTGTTGCATTTGTTCAGTTGTTAGGGCATGCTAAGGTTTTGTTTTATCCATTGTTAACATATACTGATTTTTCTGCGTGTTTTTTATTTTTCTCATTTTATTTTCCAAATCATCCGAATATTTCCGCATTTTCGCCGTATAAGACAAGAAAAGCAGAGGCTTACTCCTCTGCTTTCCGTTTTCATGTTGCCTTGTGAATAAACACCGGAATCGGCGGGTCCCCCGCCCGATTGGCGAACTGCGTGACGAGAACCGTATACTGCGCCGGATCAATCGTCCTAACGTATTCCAGCAGCGCATCCCGCTCCTCATAGCCGCTCGCGCCGCCGTAATAAATGCTCACGCACATCACGCCGTCTTTGCGCAGCAGCCTGAGGCCCGCTTCGATGGCTGCAATCGTGCTGTCCGCGTGGGTAAATACCGTGTGGTCTCCGCCGGGCAGCCAGCCGAGGTTGAACACGATGCAGTCCACGCTGTTTTCCTGCGCATACGCGCCCATGTTGGCGTGGCTGTCCAGCACCACCTCTCCAACCTCCGACCAGCCATGTTCCGCCAGCCGCCTTTTGGTGTTTTCCACCGCCTGCTCCTGAATGTCGAACGCGAGGACTTTTCCCTCCCGTCCGACCAAGCCGCACAAAAATTCCGTGTCCTTTCCGTTGCCCGCCGTCGCGTCAATGACGAAATCGCCCGCATGAATCCACGACTGCAAATGCGCGTGTACCAAGCTCAAGGTATTCATGTCCTGTCTCCTTTTTTTATTTTTGCTGCAATTATACCACAGTTTTACCCAACGCACGATATTTTGTGGTATACTAGAACCAACTTATTTTTTCTGTACAGGAGGGATTGTCTCATGTCCACGCCGAACACCACGCAAATGACCTGCCCCAAGTGCAGCACCACCTTTGACATCGAGCAATACAACGTCATCAACGCACAGACGCAGCCGGAGCTGCGCGAAAAGCTGCTCAACGGTTCGATGTTTTTGCAGACCTGCCCGCGTTGCGGCACGCACATGCACGCCGCGTACACCTGCGTGTACAGCAACGACGAAAAGAAATTCCTCGTCTCTTTTCAGCCGAGCATGGACAAACCCGCGGTCACACCGCTCATGCCGCACTACAAGCTGCGTCTGGAACGCACCTTGGCGGGCTTCTTGGAGCGCATCCGCATCTTGGAGGCCGAGCTGGATGATGTGACCGTCGAGATGGTAAAATATCTTGTGACGGCGCAGCTCACCCGCCAGTTCCCAAACAAGACCATCACCCGCCTGCTGTTCGTCAGCGCGGACAACGAAAACGTATTTTTCCAATACGATGACAACAATCCCGCCGAGCAAATTCAAATCCCGCTTGCCACAATCTGGCGCTACGAGGATCGCCTGACAAGCTCCGGTTTCCGCCCCAATGTCACCGGATATCTGACTGTGGACAGCCAATTCGTCCGAAACTCCGGCATTCTGCGCTGTTTGGCGCCGCAGACGCCCCAAAACAGCGATTGACGCGACAAAAAAAGCTCCCCGCGGGAGCTTTTTTTGTTATCCAAAGCTGCGAATCAAGCCGAGCGCCAGACAAATAGCGAACAGCAACACCGCCTTGACGGCAACCGGAAACGGCGCATTGCCGTCCTGCACGCGGCCATTCGCATAGCTGATGTTGCGGCGCGGGCACACATCGCTGCACTTGCCGCAGGAGATGCATTCTCCCATGCGGATATTGCCCTCATCGGTCTCTACCGAGACCGGACAATTTTTTGCGCACGCCGAACAGCGGTTAATGCAGTTGGCGCGATTGCGCGTATATCGTCCAACCACCGGAAGCAGCGCGAAAATCGCGCCCATCGGGCACAGGAACTGACAGAAAAAGCGTTCTTTTACCGCCATGCCTACAACAATGGCAAGCAAAAGCACAATCGCAATCGTATAGCCCGCCGGAATGCCGCGCGGCGCGGTCAGCATCGAGAATACATCCCACGGGCTCCAGCCCGGCAACTTATCATACACACCTGCTGCACACAAAACGACAATGGCGAGCAAAACCAGATACTTGACTTTTTGCAGATATCCGGTCAGCTTGTCCGACATGTGCGGCAGCTTCTTTTTTGTCTTTTTCTGAATGAACTGAGACAGCTCATATACCGCATCGCCAAACGCGCCGAAGGCGCAGGCATAGCCGCAGAAAAACCGGCCGCAGACAATGGTATACAGACATACCACCACGAGTGTCGTGAAAAACGAACCGTATGAAATCGGGTCCTTTGCGCCGACTGCCGCCGCCATTTCCTTGATGCCGGAAAAGCACGAAGTGTACACGGACGGTGCGAGCAGGAAAAACGCCAGCTGAATCACGGCACGCACGCGGCGGCGCAGCTTGACGCGCTGCATCGGATTCATCGGCTTTTTCTTTGCCGCCGCTTTTGATGCTGTTTGCGTGTTTGTCATGCTGCTGCGCCCTCCAATGCCTGTTGTACCGCCGTCTTAATGCCTGTCGAGGAGAATGTCGCTCCGCTGATGGTATCGACCTCCGGCGAATTGGCAGAAATCATGCTGTCGATGATGCCCTTTGCCTTATCCAAATACGCCGCATCCTCATTCGCCGCATTGACAATGTCAATTGCGGTGATTTTTCCGCCGGACACCGTGACCTCCACGGACACTGTGCCGCCGAAGCCGTCGCCGCTGCCGGTGTATGTGCCGTCCGCGTAGCTGACTGCCCCGCCCTCTGCGGCGGCGTTTTTTGCCTGTGCCTCGGCAATCTGCTGTTTATTTTCGTCCTCTGCCGCCTGCCATTGCAGCGCATGTGCCTGATAGACACACAGCGCTACGACCGCCAGCACAAGACTGCCCAGTCTTGACCAAAAATCCAGATGTTTCAACAAATCAGCCCTCCGCCTTTGCCAGTGCCTGCTTGACCGCCTGCTTGATGGAAATGGACGAACAGGTTGCCTTACTGATTACATCTACACCGTCTATTTCTGATGCAGACTTTCCAATCAGATTCATATTTACCGCTTTCTCCGAACGCTTTTTATTGGTTGCCTGTTCCTCAGAATTGGAACCATATCCATTGGATGCGCCGAGCGATACGCCTGTCACTTTTCCGCCCTGTACCGTGACATCGACAATCAACTCATAGGCTTCAAAGTCTTTATCTGCATCCGGATTGACCGCAACCGTTTCCGTGTACGTCTTTCCTTCCGGTGTCGGCTCCGGTGTGTCCGGCGTATCCGGCGTCTCCTTCGGCGGGGTGTACTGTCCCGCAATCACCGCCTTGTTCAGCGCCTCCGTCAGTGCGGTCAAAATGCCCTTTGACGAATACGTCGCACCGGACACGGTGTCCACCACGTTGATATTTTTGCCGTTCTTGACCTTTTCCACGATTTCCATGGCATCGTTAAAATAGTCATCGTCCTGATCGTTCTTTTCGATGACGTCAATGCCCTTTAACTCGCCGCCGGACGCCGTGACCTTGAGCACAATGCGGCCGCTGCGGTAGCCGTATCCGATGCCGTAGAACTCGGTCTTGGTGTCGGTGTAGGTCTTTTCGTCCTTCTTGTCCTCGTCATCGGTAGTTGTGCCGCCGGTGGTCTGCGCCTTTTTGAGCGCATTTCTCACCGCAGAGATAATACCATTGGACGAATAGGTCGCGCCGGATACCGTATCCACATTGGTGGTCTGACCGGAAATAATTTTATTGACAATGCCGTTTTTCGCCTTGCCAAAATATGCCGCGTCATCGCTGCCGGAAACGTCAATGGTTTTGATTTTTCCGCCGGAAATGGTGACTTTCGCCGTCACCGTGCCCTTATAGCCCTTTCCGGTGCCGGTGTACGTGCCGTCTTTGTACGTGCCCGTATAGGTATCTTTATCCAGCTTGCTCGGAGAGGTATCGCCGCCGGTTGTGCCGCCGCTGCTCGGCGTCTCGGACACCGTACCGCCCGCCGCCTTGGTCAGCGCGTTCTTGATGGCATTCAAAATGCCGTTGGACGAATAAGTCGCGCCGGACACTGTGTCCACGCCGTTCGGGCTCTGCTTGGCAAGAACCTTGGCGATGAGCGTTTTTGCCTTGCTCAGATACGGTTCATCGTTGCCCGGTGCGGAAACGACGCTGATGCTCGCAATCTTGCCGCCGGAAATCGTCACGCTGACCGTGATATTGCCGCGGAATCCTGCCGCCGAACCGGTATAGGTGCCGTCCTTGTACGTGCCGTCCTGAAACGCATCGGAGGACGTGCTTCCCGCCGCATTGCTCGCCGCACCGCCATTCGATGTCTCGGTCACTGTGCCGCCGGACGCTTTGGTCAGCGCGTTTTTCACGGCATTGATGATGCCGTTGGAGGAATAGGTCGCACCGGACACCACATCGACATCTGGATTCTGCGCCTCAATGATCTTTGGAATAATTGCCTTTGCGCGCGAGAAGAAGGACGGCGTCTCTCCCGAAGCGGACACTACCTCAATGGCAGTAATCTTTTTGTTCGCAATGGTCACGCTGACGGTAACATCACCGCCGTAGCCCTGCGCCGTGCCCGTCCACGTGCCGTCCTGCCAAGAACCGGCATCCGCCGCCGCACCGGCAGAACCGGAGCCAAGATTGGCCGCCTGTGCCTTGGATGTCAGCTCCGGAACGTCTTCCAGCACTGCGCCGCCGGAGGCAACGCCCCATGCCGCCAGTGCCGCGACAGCAATGCCCGGTATCAGTCGGCGGGCAATGGCATCTACAGATTGATTGTAAAAGATACGCATGTTTTGCCTCCTTGCGTGATGAAACGATTGGTTGTTACAATGGGATATTATTTTTCGATGGTATGCACCTGCTCGGCGGAAACGCTGTCCGGTGAGAAATTACCGGCAATGCCCTCCGTGATGTATACATTTCTGTCTTTATCCACCAGAATGGTGTCAAACTCGTCCGCGTGCTGTTTCCAGTACGCAATCGCCTTGTCCTTGCCCATGACGAACAGCGAGGTGGACAGACCGTCCGCCAGCGTGCCGTCCTTGCTGACAATGGTAACCGAGGTCAGACCGCTGTTGGACGGCTTACCGGTTGCCGGATCAATGATGTGATGATAGGTCACGCCGTCCTTTTCAAAGTTGCGCTCATACGCGCCGGATGTAATCACCGCGCAGTCGTTCGCTTGCAGTATACCGAGCATATCATCGGTGTTGTTCGGGTCCTGAATGCCGACGCGCCACGCACTGCCGTCCTGTTTGGTGCCCAGCAGATGCACGTTGCCGCCCAGCGACACCATGCCGCAGGTCACGCCGTCTTTTTTGAAGATTTCCATGATGCGGCTGGACGTAAAGCCCTTGGCAATGCCGCCCAAGTCAATTTCCTGCTTGTCTCCCAACGTCAGCGTCTTGGTGCTTTCGTCCCATGTCAGCTTATCTGCGCCGACGCGCTGTAACGTGGACTGAATTTCATCCTCTGTCGGGACGTAATACTCCTGTGTCGTAAAGCCCCACAGCTCCATGAGCGGCAGAACCGTAATGTCAAACGCGCCGCCCGTGCTCTTGTACAGATCCAGCGCCTTTGCGACCATAACCGCTGTGTCATTGGACAGCGCCGCGGAGCCGCTCTTGTTGAGCTTGGAAATTTCGCTGTCCTCCTTGCCGATGGACAGCAGATTGTCCAAGCGCTGAATTTCCGCAACCGCATCGGTCACGCCCTTTTGTGCGTTGTCGCCATACGCCGTAACCGTCATATAGGTATCCATCGCAAAGATTTCTTGGCTGACCGGCTGCGCTGAGCTGGCCGTTGTGCTGTTGGTCGTCTGTGTTTCCGATGCACTGCCTGTATGTTTTGTATCGGATGCCGTGCCGCATCCCGTCAGCAGCATACTCGCCACTACGGCGGATGCCAGAATCAATCGTAATTTATATTTCATAATATTCCTTTCTCACAACAAAAACGCAATCTTACCGCAGTTCCGGCAGGCGCTGGAGCATCCAGCTGCCCAGCAGACCAACCGCAGCACCGGCAGCAATGCCGGAAACCCACAGCACCAGCAAATACCACGCGATGGCGCTGGTCTGCATGATTGCCATGGCAACCAGAATCTGACCCACATTGTGCATGACGCCGCCCGCCACGCTGACGGTCACCGGCTGAAATTTTCCTGTTTTTTTGAGCGCAATCATCACTGCTCCGGATAAAAGTCCACCCGCCAGAGAATACCACAGGCTAACCACCGTTCCAAACAGCATTGCCGTCAGGCCGATGCGCACAAAGTTAATGACAACTGCCTGTTTCGCGCCCATGCGGTACAGTGCCACGAGAACGACCAGATTGGTCAAGCCGAGCTTCATGCCCGGCACGGCGAAAAACGCCGGAACCATCGCTTCGATGTAGCTGAGCACCAATGCCAGTGCGGCAAGCATGCCGTACAGTGCCAATCGTTTTGTCTGTTTCATCGCTTGTCCCTCACTGTGCCACAGCGTCCACGCCGTTTTCGTCCTGTTCGTCCTCAATGGTGACGCTCACCTTATTCGGCAGGCAGATGATGCTCTGTCCGGCGTACTGAATCTTGCCCTGATGCACGCACAGCTTGTCCGGACAGCTCGCTTGTTCCAGCCAAACCTGACCGTCCGCAATAACCAGCTCATTTGTGCCGCCATTGACACCATGAATGGTATATTTCGTGTCTTTGTCCAGAGATATTGATGTCACCTGTTTGCCCGCCACCTTCACAACGACTTCCGCGCCGCTCTTTCGCGTCAGCATCAGAAATGCGCCGAGTAGGAGCACGCCCGCCAGCAGTGCCGCCAGCAATAGAATGTCCTGTTTTTTCAGCTTCATGGTACAACTCCCAACTTCTCATACGGTTAGTAGAAACTAATAGGAACAGAAAAAGAAATTGCGCAGGAGATGTCTCCCACACAAATTTGCTATCCTCGCTCCAAATTACCTCAGTATACCGCATAGATACTCGGTTGTCAAACAAAGCCGTGGGCAGGAAAAAGCCGTTTGCCGTGCGGCAAACGCTGGATAATTCCTATATTTCGTTTTTATTGTTAGAATGAACTAATCTATAAACAGGATACCATATCCCCCGCCTTCCGTCAATGCTTCCCGCGTAAAAAATTAGTGTATGCTTTCGCTGTTTTTCAGCATATTTGCTCAACAGACACAAAGCAGTCCCTCCGGACAAATATCCGGAGGGACTGCGAAAGGAACGTATGAAAAAGATTCCGATGTAATCTTATTCGCTCAGAGCAGCCTTGGCAGCTGCCTTGATTGCCTTGGAGGAGCAGGTTGCACCGGAAACGATGTCAACATTGTCAACCTCAGCGGCAGTCTTGCCGGACAGCGCCAGACCGCTGGCAGCCTGTTCGGAATACTTCTTGTTGTGCTTATCGCCGTCATAGGTGTTGGCGCTGTTCAGGGAAATTGCCTCAACCTTGCCGTCCTTGACAACGACATCGACAATCAGATCGTACGGATCAAAGTCTTCATCTGCATCCGGATTTACCTGAACAGTCTCGGTGACGGTCTTGGATTCCGGCTGCTTATTCAGCTCGTCCTGTGCCGTCTTGATGAGACCCTGCAGGTCTGCAATCAGCTCAGCAGCTTCCGGCTGGGTTGCATCCGCATTGTTCAGCATAGCCTGTGCTTCTGCAATGTGCTCATCCAGAGCAGCCTTGTTGGACGGGTTCTTCGCGGACAGCTCCTGTGCCGTAGCAATCAGGTTTGTCAGCTCGGTTTTCTGCTCGTCCGTGATGCCTGCTACAGTGGACGGCAGGTTTTCTGCGGTTACCTGGAACTGGGTGGTGTAATCCGAGGTGCCCAGACCGTAAACGGTCAGTGCCCAGTAGCCGGTGCCGTCGGTGCCTTCCGGCAGCTGGCAGCGAACGGAATTGGTCAGACCCAGCTGAATGCCGTTGGACTTGTGCATCCAGTTATCCGCTGCGAATTTGGTGCCGTAGGTTGCAACCGGTGTGGTGTAGGTGCTGTCGCTGCCGTAGTATGTCCACTTGACCGTCTGCATGGCAGCGCCCAGTGCGCCGTATGTGCCGTTCAGGTCAACGCGCAGGAACTCGCCGTAGCTGCCGCTGTATTTCTTCACCTCTGTGGTAACGCCGGTGCCGTCGTTTGCCTGTGCCTGATCCAGCAGACCGGAACCGGTGCCCGTCTGGCGTGCGCTGAAGGTATAGGCATCGCCGGACTTGGAAACCGTCTTGAGACCGTTGGTCGCTGCATCCACAGCGGCAACGCCGGTGTATGCCTTCAGGTTCTGCTCGCCGTAGCCGCCCTGTACCGACTGGCCGTTCTTGACTACCGTGTACTTCTTGCAGAAGTCCTGATAGTCTGCCGCGTCAACAGCAACCGGAACGTACTTGATGCCGGTAATCTTGTAGCTCTTGAGCGTTGCGGTTACCGTGCCCTGACGGGTAGAAGTCGTAATTGTGCCCTTGCTGTAGTCATGGGCAGTGCCATTTGCTTCATAGAACTTGGAACCGTCCTCAGCCCAATGGTCAACGCCATATGTCACCATCTGGCCGTCTGTGGTCTCTGCGGTAATCACAGCGGTCTGCTGGAAGCTGCCGCGATGCAGGCCGTGGTTGGTGGTTGCACGGGATACCGCATCAAAGCCGCCCTTGTCCAGCTCACCCTTTGCGTCCGCTTCTTCGGAGCTGGAATCGTTGCCCGCCGCGTATACGCCTTCGTTTGCCCAGTACTCGTTGTAGGACAGATTTGCATACGCGTAAATCTTATCCGGAACGGTCAGTTCAAAGTCGAGGGTCTTTGCATAGCCGGTAGCCTTGACAGAAATCTTGTAGGTGTCGCCTGCCTTCATGCCGGTAAACGGAGAAGCAGTCAGATCAACAAAGCCCTTGCTGTTGATAACTGCTACAGAGCCGCGGCCGGATGCTGCATAGCTCTCACCGTTGACAGTAACAGAAGAAACGTTGGACAGGAAGCTGTTCAGCTCCTCTGTGCTTGCGCCGTCAGCGCCTGCTACGCGCAGATTGCTTGCCTGATATGCAGCCGGCATTGCGCTGATTTGCAGCTCAAAGGTGGTGGAGTAGCTTGCATACTTGCCGGACTTATCCGAAACCGTCAGCGTATACTTGCCATTAGCCGGTGTGCCAGTCCAAATCAGCTTGCCGTCCTTGACGGAAGCGCCTTCCAGCTCATTGCCCTTGGCGTCGGTTACCTTGTACTCCGCCTCATAATCCTTCGGGAAGTCCTTCATCTCAACAGAAGTAGAACCGCTGTCTGCCAGTGCGTTCTCAACGGTGAAATTCTCGGTTGCAAATTTCACCGGAACGTACTGCTCGCAGTCCAAGCTGTAAATCTTGCCGTCTACCGTGTAAAATGCCACGCTCTTGATGGTCTTGCCCATCATGGAAACATAGTCATCGGATACCAGCGGGTTGCCGTGTGCAGTCGTTGTAAAGCCGACAGACCATGCCAGTTCCAGACTCTTGCCGTTCCACACGTTCTCCAGAGAACGCATCGCATAAGACGTGCCGTCTGTGGTCGTTACGGTTGCGCCGTATGCGCGGCCAATCTTTTCCAAAACATTCGTCGAGAACTTCATCTGATAGTCGCCGTACTTGGAGGACGTCTTGAACGTAACGGTGGTGTCCTTCAGTGTCTCGGTGTCCACAGCAGCCGTGGTCTTGCCAAAGCTGTAGGAGCCGTCCTTGTTGACGGTCAGTTCCTTATAGTTTTTCGGAACGGAATCCAGCGCGGTGTAGTAGTAATCATCATGCTCGGTCAGAGAAGCGTTCAGCTTTGCCAGATCAGACTTTGCCACACGAACCGTGCAAACAACGCCGCGAATGGCGTCAGACTTTTCGTCCTCTGCCGTCTTGTAGTACGTGCCGGCGGTCAGTCCGTCTGCCGTGTTCATGCGGGACTTTCGCATGGTTGCAGAAGTAACTGCATCAACGCCGTTGACAGCGGTTACACCCTCAGCCTTGTAGAAATCATCATACGGTACGTTCATGGTAACGTAAGCGAACTGCTCTGTCGCGCCTGCCTTATCCAGCATCACGATGGCTTCTGCGCGCGTGATGTCGTTGCCGGAGCGCAGGGTGTGATCCGGATAACCGGACATGTAGCCGTTCTGAACCGCTGCCAGAATGTACGGTGCAGCCCAATCGGAAACAGCGTTCGCATCCGTGTAGCCCAGCTTGGTCAGCTGTGCGCGGATGTCTGCCGCATTCGCCTTGGTGTCAACCGAGACATCTTTCAACTTGCACATGATAACAGCAGCCTGCTCACGCGTCACATTGCCCTGCGGCGCCCACTTGTTGTCGCCCACGCCGACCATGACATTGGCCTTGACGATCTTTGCCACCTGCTTGTAGAACCAGTCGGTCTTTGCAACGTCCTTGTAGCCGGAGACGTCCGCTTCCTCGGTGTATTCCTCGACAGCGTCAACGACGGTTGCCATCTCTGCACGGGTGATGGTGCTGTCCGGACGAATGCCGCCCTCGTCGCCCTGAATCCAGCCGTTGTCAATGAACTGCTGCAAGGTCTTTTCTGCCCAGTGGCCGTGAATGTCATCTGCATTGACCGCAAATGCCGCACCGCCTACCATCATGGTTGCTGCCGTAGCCACACTCAGGACACGCAGCGTCTTTTTCGCGTTGTTGTTCATGTTACGCCCTTTCTAAAACAAATCAGATTTTGTCAGTACGTACTAACTTTTCTTGAATTTTTGACTGTATTACCTGTATTTTTGATACAATCTTCACTTCAAAATTCGATAGTACGATTATAGAAAATTTTTGGTTAGTTGTCAACAACATATATTGAGGAATATTATTCTTTTCTCGGGACATCCCCAGATAAATATGTATATTTGCAAGGCAAATTGCAGATATTCCTCCATTATTTCAAAAAATACAGAATTTTTGTTTCATTAACTTTTTGTGACAGTTTTTTGCACATGTGCAAATTATTTCGTGAATTTTTCATGTACTTTATCCAAACAGAGCGCTCCTGTTTTCGCATTTTCTCGGTGAATTGCGAGAAAATGCCTAGGATAACTTTATTTCTAAACGCAAACATAACACGCGCCCAAAAAAATTTCCGCCTTCCGCGCCTCTTTTCCGCGTATTTCCGCCGCATATGCGTTAGCCCAGAGAAATCAACAGAAGAAAAACGCGTACTGTTCGAGAGATGTTCTCAAACAGTACGCGTCTGATTTGCTTGTTCTCATTAGCTTACCGCAACCGCGTCAGCATCGGCACAGGACTCCGGCAGCTCCGGCAATAAGATGCACGCCGCATCCGTCGCCTGCTGGCGCGTCACAAACAGCCCCGTCTGCATCAGGCAGTCCGCCACATGGTACACGCGGTCGGCATACCGCGCCGCCACCTCGTTTCCATACGCTGTCAGGTGAAGTTTTCCATATCGCTGCTGATCCACAAGCTGTTTTTCCCGAAAAACGCTGACAATCCGCGCAACAGATGCTTTTTTCACATGCAGCGCCTTGGCAATCTCCGTCAGCCGCATTTCGCCCTCCCGCTGAGACATTTCGTACATGTGCAGCAGATACCGCAGGTGTGTACCGGTCAGCTCCATGTTTGTTCCTCCTTTTGCTGTCGAAATCCTCTTAAATGATTAGTTCGCACTAATTCAAAGAAAAGCATATCACACGCAAAAACCAATGTCAATGGAGGCTGTTCCAGTTTTTGAGCGAAAGCTAACTATTTTTTATCCAATTGCCACAGATATGCGCAAAAAAATTCCCCGTTTCCGTATCGGAAACAGGGAATGTGTATTCTGAAAAAATTACAGAGCAGCCTTAGCGGTAGCAACCAGAGCCTCGAAAGCCGGCTTGTCGTTTACAGCCAGATCTGCCAGCATCTTACGGTTGATGTCAACACCAGCCTTCTTCAGACCGTTCATGAAGGTGCTGTAGTTCATGCCGTTAGCCTGGGTAGCAGCGGAGATACGGGTGATCCACAGTCTGCGGAAATCTCTCTTCTTGTGCTTACGGCCGATGTATGCGTAACGCAGGGACTTCATCACTGCTTCGTTTGCAGTGCGGAACAGCTTGGACTTTGCACCAAAGTAACCCTTAGAAAGCTTCAGAATCTTCTTTCTTCTCTTGCGCGTCATCATTGCGCCCTTAACTCTTGCCATATTTAAACATTGCCTCCAAATTCAAATCGTAAGTGTTTTTGTGATAATCCTGAGATTACTTGTACGGCAGCAGGCGCTTTACCTGTGCTACGTTGGTGGAATCAGCAAAGCCTTCCTTACGCAGATGTCTCAGACGCTTGGTGGACTTCTTGTTCAGGATGTGGCGGCGACCAACATGAGCGCGCTTGATCTTGCCGGTCTTTGTCATCTTAAAGCGCTTGGACGCGCCGCTGTGAGTCTTAATCTTAGGCATAGTGTGTTCTCCTCTCTGATGGGACTGCGCCGCTGGAGCGCAGTGTGATACATTTATGATTCAGACGAATCCGCTTTCGGAGCCTGCTGCGGCTTGCCGGACTTACCCTTGCGGCTCTTCTTGCCGGCATCCTTCTTCGGACCATCCTTCTTCGGGCCGAGAAACATAATCATCTGACGGCCTTCCAGTTTAGGGGCTTTATCCATACTGCCGATTTCCGCGCATTCATCCGCGAAACGGCGCAGCAGATCGAGACCGATCGAAGAGTGGGTTACTTCACGGCCGCGGAAACGAACCGATACCTTAACCTTGTTTCCAGCCTTCAGGAAACGCTTTGCATGATTGACCTTTACGTTGAGGTCGTTGACATCAATGCCGGGGCTAAGGCGAATCTCCTTAATCTCCACGACATGCTGATTCTTTCTTGCTTCCTTCTCGCGCTTTGCCTGCTCGAAACGGAACTTGCCGTAGTCCATGACGCGGCATACCGGCGGAACAGCGTTCGGTGCGATCTTCACGAGGTCAAGATTCTTTGCGGCAGCTGCCTCCAGTGCCTTCGCAATCGGTACGATGCCGGCCTGATTGCCCTCTGCGTCGATCAGTCTTACTTCCTTGTCGCGGATCTCTTCATTGATCTGGTGTTCCATACTGCTAATTGTTAAGCACCTCCAAACGGTTAAACGAAAAATAAAAAACGGACGGAAAGACACCGTCCGACCACAGCTGCTTACACGAAACAGCTGAACATCTGAACCTCTCTGCCGAAGCGCAAGGTGAGAACGGTGTGTCCTTCTTTCTTTTGCTCGATTAGTATAGCATCTCCCTCCGGCGTTGTCAAGGAAAAATCCCCGTAAATTTGAAATCGGGCGCGTTTTTCACGAAATCGACAGTTTTCGCTTGACAGCGGGCACGCTTTTGTGGTATTCTTCCATGAGCAAACCGAGGAGCCTTCCCGCTCGGGTAATTTTTCCAACGTTTTTTTAGGCAAAACAGTTGAAATTTCCGAGAGAATAGGCTATGATAATGGTGCAAGGTAAACAACCTTGAAGCAGCCGGAGGATATGTATATGAGTGAAGAAAACAAGAGCAACTATGTCATCCTGACCGACGAGGAAGGCAATGAGAAGGAATTTGAGCACATCGACACGCTGGAGGACAACGGCACCGTCTATATGGCTTTCATTCCGGCTGAACTGAATCTGGAAGAAGAGGCAGAAGTTGTCATCCTGAAGATTGTCGAGGAGGACGGCGAAGAGCTGCTCGCATCGGTGGATGACGAAGAAGAAAGCCTCCGCCTGTACAACCTGTTTATGTCCCGTCTGGAAGCGCTGTACGACGCGCCGGAGGACGACGAGGAGTAAACAATTCAATCGCTAAGGCCCCTGCGCGATTTGACAGTCACCTTTTTTTAACCCACAATTAGTTTTCGGGATTCCGGATGTTCCCATACGGAGTTGCAGGCCTCCCGCCTCGGCGGAAGTTGGAAGCACAGATGTATGTGACAGGAGACCCACCTGCAGGAGATGTGCAGGTTACTAATCTGGTGACATCGGTTGCGCGGGGTTTCTTTTGCACTTTTGTGTTGCAAAGCAAAACAGCAATCTTTTTTGCGCGTTGTTGCTTTTCTCGCTTTTTTTACAAAATATTCATCATTTTCACTCTTTACATTTGCAACTTCTCGGTGTATAATGTGTAAAATAAACAAATAGAAAGGAGTTTTGAGTTATGGAGACCATTCGTAAGATTCGCAGTTATGATCCGCAGCCTGACAGACCCGATATTGACGACCTGATCTACGGTGATGAGCATCGTGTTTCTGAAAAGTAAGCAAATACTTGAGAAGCATCTTGAAATCCACGCAGATTGGCGTGGTTTTTTTGTACCCTCAGCAGAACAGGAAGGCTTTCCCGTTCCGCTTATCATATAGATAGATCGCAAAAACTGCCGGCATTTGTCGAGATCGCGCCGCACCCGTCATGGGTGCGGCTTTTTTTCGTTTCTTCCCGTTCCCTGCACGGCATCACGCACCGTCCCGATCCATGCTACGGTACTGAATCGCCTCCGCGATGTGTCCGGCGGAAATGCATTCTTCTCCCGCCAGATCCGCAATCGTGCGGGCAAGGCGCAGAATGCGGTCATAGCTGCGCGCCGTCATGCCGAGCTTTTTGAATGCAGCATCCAGCAGCGCCTGTCCGGCGGCATCCGGACGGCAAAATTCCGCCAGCTGCGCCGGCTGCATGTCCGCGTTGCACCGCGTCTTGGTACCTGCGTACCGCGCCTGCTGCCGTTCGCGCGCCGCGATGACCCGCGCGCGAATGTCCGCTGAGCTCTCTGCGGGCTTGCGCTCGGACAAGTCCTTGAGCGGCACCGGACGCACATGAACCTGTATATCAATGCGGTCGAGCAGCGGACCGGAAATTTTTCGCCGGTAGTTTCTGACCTCCGCCGGTGTGCACCGGCATCTGCCGGACGGATGCCCATACCAGCCGCATTTGCACGGATTCATCGCACAAATTAGCATGAATCTCGCCGGATACGTCACGCGTCCCGCCGTGCGCACAATGGAAACCGTGCCGTTTTCTATCGGCTGGCGCAAAACCTCCAAGGCGTCCACGCGAAACTCCGGCAGCTC
>OHAC01000524.1_pt1 | contig 39345 bp, 37 predicted proteins | sample 1577051 | NCBI WGS metagenome assembly OHAC01 (sample SAMEA3541499, study PRJEB24748) | human gut metagenome | biome: human gut; feature: human-associated habitat; material: faeces | place: China | collected 2012 | reverse complement strand
GCGAACTTCCATTCATGGCAACAGAGAATATCATGATGGATGCAGTAAAAGCTGGTGGAGACAGACAGGAACTTCATGAGAAGATCCGTGTACATTCTATGGCAGCAGGAAAAGTTGTCAAAGAAGAAGGAAAACCAAACGATCTGTTAGAGAGAATCGCAGCAGATCCAGCATTTGGAATGAACATGGAACAGTTACAGGCAATCATGAAACCAGAGAACTTCGTTGGACGCGCACCACAGCAGACAGAAGAGTTTGTAGCTGAAGTGATCAATCCAATTCTTGAAGAGAATAAAGAAGTACTTGGATTAACAGCAGAGATTAATGTATAGAATCTGAATGAATAGAATAAAATGGACAGGAGAATGAAAGTTTTCCTGTTCTTTTTTTCTTTGCGTTCAGGAAAATGTTTGAAAATGAGAAAAAACATGAATTAAATTAACCTAAAAAGCCGGAAAGTGACGGAAGTAGATATAGGAAAAGTTTATAAGGAATGATATAATGAATAAAAGGACACTTTAAAGGGACAAAATAAATTTGGGGAAAGAGGAAACACAAAATATGGGAGACATCAGACAGACAATAAAGAGAAAAAAATGGAATATGATTTTAGGGGCTTTGGATATATTGATGATGATAGCAGCAGCTTATCTGGCATTACTGACCAGATTTGAATTCTATCCATCCAAAGTAGCATTGGTATTTTTGAAATCTGTATTTCAATATATGCCATTAAATCTTTTCTGCAGTATCTTGATTTTCATGGCATACAAATTATATTCTACTCAATGGAAATACGCAGGAATATCAGATTTTGTAAATGTGATCAAATCAGTATTTATATCATCCGTATTTCAGCTGATTGGTATTTCAATGTTACGCTGGGAGATACCAAGAAGCTACTTTTTCCTGTATCTTGTATATCTGATGCTTGGCACATTCTTTATTCGATTGTTAGTGCGTCTGATTCAGGGAAAAGAACCGCTCAGGATCAAAGATACTAATAAGAAAAAAGTATCCGTGATGTTAATTGGAGCTGGAGAAGCAGGAAACATCATTTTAAATGAGATCAAGAAAAGTGCATATGTCAACAAGTCTATCAAATGTATCATAGATGATAATCCGGCAAAGAAACATACATATTTATCAGGTGTTCCCGTGGTTGGAAACCGTCATACGATTATTCGAAATGCGATCAAATACGATATAGAAGAGATTATTCTGGCAATTCCTACATTATCCGCAAAAGACCGCAAGGAGATTCTGGAGATATGCAAACAGACAGGATGTCATTTAAGTATTCTTCCAGGACTTTATCAGTTGATCAACAGTGAAGTAACGGTATCATCTTTAAGAGAAGTTGAGATTGAGGATTTACTTGGAAGAGAACCAGTGAAAGCGAACCTTCCATCCATTATGAATTATGTCAAAGACCAGATTGTGTTTGTAACCGGAGGGGGCGGATCGATCGGAAGTGAGATCTGCAGGCAGGTAGCAAGATACAAGCCGAAGAAACTAGTGATCATTGACAACTACGAGAATAATGCATATGAGATTCAGATGGAATTAAAGAGAAAACATCCGGAATTAGACTTGAAAGTGTTGATCTTATCTGTCCAGAATCATTTGAGAATGCATAATATTTTTCAGGATTACAAACCAGATATTGTATTTCATGCGGCAGCACATAAGCATGTGCCATTGATGGAAGACAGTCCGCATGATGCGATTAAGAATAATGTCTTTGGAACATTTAATGTCGCCAAAGAAGCAGGATTAAGCGGTGTAAAAAGAATGGTATTGATTTCTACAGACAAAGCAGTCAGACCAACCAATATCATGGGAGCATCCAAGCGAGTGTGCGAGATGGTGATCCAGTACATGAACACACAGTATGACACAGAGTATGTGGCGGTGCGCTTTGGAAATGTATTGGGAAGCAATGGAAGCGTTGTACCATTATTTAAGAAACAGATCGCTAACGGAGGTCCGGTAACCGTGACACATCCAGAGATCATCAGATATTTTATGACGATTCCGGAGGCAGTAAGTCTGGTACTGGAAGCAGGAGCTTACGCTAAAGGAGGAGAGATCTTTATTCTTGATATGGGAGAACCAGTTAGGATTTTAGATCTTGCAGAGAATATGATCCGTTTATCAGGACTGATTCCAGGGGAAGATATTGAAATTCAGTTTACTGGCTTAAGACCAGGAGAGAAACTATATGAAGAACTTCTGATCGACGAAGAGAATAAAAAAGAGACAGAGAACAAACGAATCTTTATTGGAAATCCAAAGATGATGCCGCCAGAGCAGTTTGGCAAACTGATCGCTGAATTAGATCATGCAGCATTTTCAGAAGATCCAAGGATTCGGGAAGTTGTAAAAAAACTAGTTCCAGAATATACATATCAGCAGACAAAATGACAGGGGGATGAGACAGCATGAAAGAACGTATATATATGGCATCACCAACGATGCATGGGGAAGAACAAAAATTTGTGCAGGAAGCGTTTGACACCAATTGGATCGCACCACTTGGCCCAAATGTAAATGGTTTCGAACGTGAGATGGAACAATATACAGGAATTGCCCATTGCAGTGCATTAAGTGCAGGAACAGCAGCACTGCATCTGGCAATGAAATTACTAAAAGTCGGGGAAGGAGATACTGTGATATGTCCTTCGCTGACTTTTGCTGCAACTGTCAATCCGGTGGCATACGAAAAGGGAAAGATCGTATTTGTCGATTCAGAACCAGAGACATGGAACATGTCACCACAGGCACTAAGAAGAGCGTTAGAAGACCATCCAGAGACAAAGGCAGTTATTGTAGCACATCTTTATGGAACACCTGCGAAAGTAGATGAAATTCTGGCAGTCTGTAAGGAGTATAACGTTCCATTAGTAGAAGATGCTGCAGAAAGCTTAGGAGCAACATACAAAGGCATCCAGACGGGAAAATTTGGGGTTATTGCAGCATTTTCATTTAACGGAAATAAGATCATCACGACATCCGGCGGAGGAATGATCGCATCAGAGAATGAAGAATACATTAAACATGCAACATTTCTGGCAACACAGGCGAAAGAGCCAGTCAGACATTATGAACATAAAGAGATAGGATATAACTACAGAATGTCCAATATTACAGCAGGAGTTGGAAGAGGGCAGCTTATTCATTTAGATGAACATATTGCAAAGAAGAAAGCAATTTATGAGACATATAAAGAAGCATTGAAAGACTATAAACATGTTCATATGAATCCATATGAAACATGCAGTGAGCCAAACTTCTGGTTATCCTGTATGACGCTTGATGAATCATGCGGTGTAAAACCATTAGATATCATTGAAGCATTGGAGGCAGAGAACATCGAAAGCCGTCCAATCTGGAAACCATTACACAAACAGCCAGTGTTTGAAGGCTGTGAATTTTATTCCCATTATGAGAATGATGAGAAACCAGTATCAGAAGATATTTTTGACCGCGGATTATGTCTTCCAAGCGATATAAAGAACACAAAGGAAGATATGGAAAGGATCATAAAGATCATAAAGTCCGTATTAGACCGATAAAATGAAAATGGGAGTAAATAAAAGATGTATCAAAAGTATATCAAACGATTTTTTGACATTGTATTGTCACTGTGCTGTATTATTTTATCCAGTCCGATCCTGCTTGTTACAGCACTGCTTGTAAGGATCAAATTAGGAAGTCCTGTGATCTTTAAACAGGAAAGACCGGGGTATCACAACGAAGTATTTACACTGTACAAATTCAGAAGTATGACAGATGCCAAAGACGAGAATGGAAATCTCCTTCCAGATAAGGAACGACTGCCAAGGTTTGGACAGCTGCTGCGTTCGACAAGTCTTGATGAACTGCCGGAATTTTTTAATATTTTATTTGGACATATGAGTTTTGTAGGTCCAAATAAAATATTAAAGCAGTATGTGGATTTCTACAGTGCCAGACAAAAACGGCGTGCCGACGTAAGACCAGGACTTACAGGTCTTGCACAGGTTAACGGACGAAATGCGATCAGCTGGGAAGAGAAATTTGAATTTGACCTTGAATATGTGGACAGTATTTCATTGATCACAGATATTAAGATCATGTTTCAGACTGTAACAAAGGTACTAAAACGAGCAGGGATCAGCGCACAGGAATCTGTTACGATGTATGCATTTCAGGGAACGAAGAAGGGGCAGTTCTCAAAATATAAAAGAGATGGACACATTAAGATTTTATTTTCCAGTGTCGGAGATCAGGTTGAATTCATCGATACATTCCGCTATGCGGCAGGAAAATTAGGAGTTAAAGTAACATTTGTCGGATGCGACCACTCTTTGGAAGCCCCAGCATTGTATCGCTGTCATAAGCATTATCAGGTACCAGAACCAGGGGAAGAAGGATATATCACAGCATTGTTACATATATGCAAACAGGAAAATATCGGTCTGATCATTCTAAGAACGGAAAAAGATGTATTTATTATGTCACAGAGAATCAGTGAATTTGAAGCGATCGGAACTGAAGTACTGATCGCCAATGAAGAACTTGCAGTTCTTTGCAGCAATAAGCGCTGGACAGGTAATTTCTTTGAAGAGTGCGGACTAAATTGTCCAAAGATCGTGGACAAAGCACAAGATTATACGCAAGGATATCCTGCGATGTTTGCAGCATTGGATGCTATGGATAATCTGCAGCAAAGTATTATGGTTCACGATGAAAAAGAGTTGAATTTCAATGCATCAAAATACGATAATTACACGATCCGCCCATTTTTAAATGGAAAAATGTACGAGATTGATGTATTTTGCAATCCAGATGGAAGCCCGGTCTTTATCACACCAAGAGCCAAGGAAGATATTGAAGGCAAGGAAAGTGCAAGATACAGAGTGGTAAGAGACCATAAGATCGTAGAAGAAGTGGAAAAGATTCTTTTGAAGCTGAAACCGTGTGGATGGATGACTGTTTTTATGCTGCGTGAGGAAAATACAGACAAGGACTATTTTATCCGAATGGAACCTTGGTATCATCAGGCAAGTACAGTATCGATCAAAGCAGGGGCAGATGCACCATTTGCAGCACTTTCCATGATGCTTGGAGAGCCGCTTTCATACAAAGAAGATGCAGCTGACGATAACGTGATCTTCACGAGATTTGAAAAAAGCGTATGTTTAAATACCAAAGAAGAACCTATCGTAGAGATACATGACTTCAAAGAACTGTACCATCTGGATGATGCGATCGGTTCTGTAATCTTTGATCTTGATGATACTTTGTATTCAGAGAAAGATTATGTCCGAAGCAGTTTCCGTGTCGTAGAACGAATCCTCCCAGAGGTAAAAAACATTTTCAATAAGTTATGTGCAGCACTGGAAAAAGGACAGCCGCCATTGGAAACTGTATTAAAGGAAGCAGGAATCTATTCAGATGAATTGCTTTTAAAATGCAGAGAAGCAATCAGAGATCACAAACCAGAGATTACATTATATGAAGGGGTTAAAGAGTTATTCTTTGAATTGCACACACAAAAACGAAGCATCGGACTTTTGATCGATGGAACACCAAAAGTCCAGAGAGCTAAGATAGAAGCCCTCGGATTGGACAAAATGGCCGATGAGATTTTGATCACCGATGAGCTGGCTGGGCATGGAAATGTCATGGAATTCCGAAAACCAAATGATCTACCATTTCTGATCATGAGAAAACGACTTGATGTACCATGCAGAAATATGGCATTTGTGGGTGATGATATTGAGAAAGACTTTATTGCTCCAAGAGCATTAGGAATGGAGTGTTATTGGAAGAAAAACGAGGATGGGTTGTATGAGTAAGGAAAAGAAGATCAGACCGATCGTGATCGTAGGAGCCGGAGGTATGGGAAGAGATACCCAATGGCTGATCGAGCGGATCAATGAATCAGACAGACAGGAAAAGTATGAGATTCTTGGATATATAGATGACGGGATCGAAGCGGGAACCATGATAGATGATTATCCGGTTCTTGGAGGAATTGATGATCTTGTAAGGCAGCAAAAACCTGTGTCAGCAGCGTTTGCACTAGGAAATGCAAAAGTCCGCAAAAAACTGGTAGAAAAATGCCTGCAAAATCCCAATCTTACATACCCGAATCTGATCGATCCATCGGTAGTTATGTCCAAAAGGATCATACTTGGACAGGGAAATATTATTTGTACATCCGTGATCATGACAACAAATATCTGGATGGGAGATTTTAACCTGATCTGTAACAGAAGTATTGTTGGACACGATGACAGAATCGGAAATTATAACACACTTTATCCAGGAGTTCTGCTTTCTGGAAATGTAAGGATTAACACATTAACAGAGATAGGAACAGGAAGTCAGATCATACAAGGCTTGCGCATCACCGACGAGGTGACCGCAGGTGCAGGAAGCACGATCATCAAAGATATAGATACACCGGGAACTTATGTAGGAAGTCCCGTAAGAAGAGTAAATTATGAAGAATAGAAAGATATTAATTTTAGCAAATTTAGATGTAGGATTATACAAATTCAGAAAGGCACTGATCAAAGAATTATTAGATCAGGAAAATGAAGTTTATATTTCCCTGCCGAAAGGAATGCTGGTAGAGAAGCTTGAAGAAATGGGCTGTCATTTTATTGAAACACCCGTTGACCGCAGAGGGATCAACCCAGTGACAGACTTTAAATTAATTCTGCAATATTTAAAAATCATGAAAACAATCCGCCCAGATCAGGTGATCACCTACACGATCAAACCGAATATCTATGGTGGACTTGCAGCAAGATTAAAGAGAATACCATATGCAGTCAATATTACAGGATTAGGAACAGCATTTCAGAGTGAAAATATGATCAAAAAACTGGTCGTATTTCTATACAAACTGTCATGCAAAAAGGCCAAGACAGTATTCTTTGAAAATGCCGAAAATAAACAGGTATTCCTAAGCAATAATATCATCAAAGACTCACAGACATGCCTTCTGCCAGGCGCAGGAATTGATCTGAATGAATATGAAATGACACCATATCCGGAAGAATCAAGAAACATCAGATTCTTATTCATCGGACGAGTGATGAAAGAAAAAGGAGTCGAAGAACTGTTTAAGGCAGCAAAGAACATCAAGAAGATATATCCGGAAGCGTCCTTTGATATTGTCGGACCAATGGAAGACGATTACAAAGACAGAATTCATTCTTTAGTCAGAAACGGGATCATCTATTATTACGGATATCAGGAAGATGTAAAACCATTCATCAAGAAATGCGACTGTTTTGTACTGCCGTCATACCATGAAGGAATGGCAAATACTCTGTTAGAATCCGCAGCTATGGGAAGACCATTGATCACGAGCAGGATACATGGATGTATGGAGGCAGTCAATGAGGGTGAGAACGGATATCTGGTAGATGTAAAAGATGCCAGAGGTCTGGAAGAGAAGATGAAGGAGTTTATTGATCTTTCCTATGATGAGAAGAAGATGATGGGTGAGAAGTCACGAGAAGTGATGGTTGAGAAGTTTGATAAGGTGGAAGTTGTTGGGATGACAGTTAGGGAGTTGAATAAATAAGATTTATGATAAAGATATCAATAATAGTACCATGTTATAATACAAAATTATATATAGATCAATGTTTACAAAGTTTAATAGATCAAACATTAAAGGATATTGAAATTATTTGTGTTGATGGATGTTCAAACGATGGATCATTTGAAATAATAAAGAATTTTGAAAAAAAGGATTCCAGAATAACAGTTTATTCTAAGGAAAATGAAGGAGTTTCGATTAGCAGAAATTATGGAATGAGTAAAGCGCAAGGCAAATATTTAATGTTTGTGGATGCGGACGACTGGCTTGATAAAAATGCTTGTGAAACAGCATATAATAAAGCAGAGGAACAACAAGCAGATCTTGTTATGTGGAGTTATATTCGTGAGTTTAAAGAAAATTCCTTGCCAAAAGATATTTTCAAAGAAGAGGAAAAAATCTTTGAGGGTGATAAGATTAAACAATTACACCGTAGATTTTTTGGATTGATTGATAACGAACTCGGACAAGTAGAAAATGCGGACTCATTATGTCCTGTGTGGGGAAAATTATATCGAAGAGATGTTATTGAAGAAAATAAAATAATATTTACGGATATTCGAAAAATAGGCACATACGAAGATGGAATGTTTAATTTAGAAGTATTTGAACATTTACATAAAGCGGTATATATGCAGGAATATTTTTATCATTATAGAAAATATAATGATAATTCAATTACATCACAATACAAAGAAAAATTATTTGAACAATGGAATCATATGTATGATCTTATGTTTAAATATATAAAAGAAAAACATTTAGATAGTAGTTATATTCAAGCAGTGAATAATCGAATTTGTCTTGGAATATTAGGACAAGGACTAAATCTGATGGAAAGTGACAAACATCACAAAAATAAGGAGATAAAGAAAATATTATCAACAAAAAGATATCGAGAAGCATATCGACAATTTAATCTAAAATATTTTCCGATTCATTGGAAAATATTTTATTGGTTTGCAAAACATAATATAGCATGTGGAGTGTATGCAATGTTGATCTGTATTCAGAAGATGATAGGGAGATAAAAATTATGGAACCAATAAGGGTGTTAAATTTATTTACGATCATGAACCGTGGTGGAGCAGAAACCATGGTTATGAATTATTATCGAAAAATCAATAGAGAAAAAGTTCAATTTGATTTTTTAGTACATCGAGAAGAAGAAGGAGCATATGAAAAAGAAATAAGAGAATTAGGTGGAAGAATTTATCGTATGCCACCAATGTATCCACAAAATTTTTCAATGTATAAAAAAGAAATTCGTAAATTCTTTGAAGAACATAAAGAATACAAAATCATTCATTCGCATATGTCGGAATTAGGATATTTTGCACTGAGAGAAGCAGCAAGGCAGGGAATACCAGTAAGAATTTGTCATGCACATAATGCACCGCATGGATTTGAGTGGAAAATGATAGTAAGAAATTATTTTAAGAAGAAAATGATGCCATATCTTACTCATATGTTTATGTGTGGAAAAGAGTCAGGAGACTGGCTGTTTGGCAAGCAAAATGAAGAAAAATTTATTCAGTTAAATAATGCGATAGATGCCGAGAAATTTAGATATGATTCTGAGAAAGAAAAAGAAATTAGGAAAGAGCTTAATTTAGAGAATAAATTTGTAGTTGGGCATGTAGGACGATTTTTTAAGCAGAAGAATCACACATTCTTAATAGATATTTTCAAAGAAATACATAAAAATAAAGACAATGCTGTTTTATTATTAGTAGGAAATGGTGAATTAAAGGAGGAAATAGAAAAGCAGGTAAAAGCACAGGGATTAGAAGATTATGTAAAATTTCTAGGAGTTAGATCAGATGTAGATAAGATCATGGAATGTTTTGATGTATTTTTATTTCCGTCTTTATTCGAAGGGTTACCAGTAACAATGGTGGAGGCACAGGCAGCAGGAAACTTATGTATTATTTCAGATGCTATTCCAAGAGAATGCTGCATAACAAAGAATGTCAGAATATATTCGTTAGAAAGAGATGCAAAATCATGGTCAGATTTTGTAATTTCAGAAAGTCAAAATTATAAAAAGAAAGATATATATGAAGAAATAGTGAAAGCAGGATTCGATATTAAACAAAATGCAAAATGGTTGGAGGAATTTTATATCAATGCAGCAGAAAGTTAAATTAACAGTATTTACACCAGCATATAATAGAGCGCATACATTAGGACGATGCTATGAAAGTATGTTAAAACAAAAATGTAAAAATTTTAAATGGTTAATTATAGATGATGGATCTACAGATAATACAAAAGAATTAGTAGAGTCATGGTTAAATAAAGATAATGGTTTTGAAATTATATATAAATATAAAAAGAATGGGGGAATGCATACAGCCCATAATATGGCATACGAATTGATTGATACAGAATTAAATGTATGCATTGATTCAGATGATCGTCTTTCAGAAAATGCAATTGAAAAAATAATTAATTTTTGGGATGAAAATGGAAGTGAAAAATATGCAGGTTTTATTGGCCTGGATGATGATTTGAATGGCAACATTATAGGCGAAAGATTTCCAGAAAATCTAAAAGAAACTACTTTATCAGATTATTATAGAAATGGAGGAAAAGGAGATAAAAAGCTTGTATATCGTACAAGTGTTATGAAACAATATCCCCCATATCCAGTATTTGAAGGAGAAAAATATGTTTCTATAGCATATAAGTATTTGTTATGTGATCAAGATTATAAGCTATTGGTTTTGAATGATGTACTTTGTGATGTAGAATATCAGTTAGATGGATCAAGTCATAATATGTTACGTCAATATTATAATAACCCAAAAGGATTTGCATTTATTCGAAAAGTAGATATGAAATATAATAAGACATGGAAAGAAAATTTAAAAACATGCATACATTATGTTTCAAGCAGCCTGATATCACATAACAAGCATTTTATCAAGGAATCTCCTAAAAAGGGTATGACAATTTTAGCAATTCCGGCAGGAATTTTATTGACAGCGTATATTAAACATAATGTGAAAAATAGAGATGAGCAAAACGAAGTGATTTGAAAGTTGGATTTGGCAGTTAGCTTCTGTAAATTTGAAAGATTGAGAATTTATGGCATAGCAAAGCTAACGTAAGTCCGAAACCTATGAAAATGGAAAGATATGCATTGTTCTTTATTATGCGGTTCGCTTTACAGTTTTGAGCTTACGATAGGACTGGCCTGTACCACTAGTGATTGTAGCAACAGCTAACAGACTGATATGGGCAATCGTATTTAAGTTTGTAACGGACGATTTATTCCTTACCCACATACGTTCCTGTCCTGTGTTTTTGAAACGTGAATTGTATCTCTCGCATTCTGTACGAAGAGAGTAATTACTTTTGAAATATTTACTGTTTCTGTCGATGGAGAACCTTAAATTATCAGGAATAGTGATGTACTTTGTACAACCGCGATGTTTTTTGCCATTGTAGAAATTTTTATGATGGCAAGGACAATCAGCTTCTTTACTTGATTTTAATGGACAACAAAATTTTTGACGAGTGCAGCCATTACTGGAAAATTTACCATCTTTCCACATGGCAAGACCAGCTTCACAGACAGGATTTCCCTGAGGAAGAAGTTTTGGTTTTTTGGTATTTCGTTTGTTCAAAGGAATGATACATTTTCCCTGATAGAGTTTCTGTACCTGCTTATAGATATTTTTAACATCATAGCCTTTATCAGCAAGGAAAGTACATTCGGTTATAGGTAGAAAAGTATGTGTGTCAGCAAGAATGTCAAGTGCAACCGTGGAATCATAGACATTGGCAGTAGTGGTCAACTCATAAATAGGAAGACCTGAAATACAATCAACAAGCACATGATTTTTGTAACCCCAGTAGAACTCATATTTTTTCTCATTTGTCTGGTTAGAAGCAGTATGTACACCAAGTTTACAATCGGCATCTGCTTTAGGCTGGTTATCAGGTTTAAATTTGTTGGATAAAAAAGATTTTGGATTGTTCTGTGAAGTGTTTGCAGCGATCGGAGTTGAATCCAAACCAATAAAAGAGGTATCGATAATGCCTAGTTTTGAAAGATAAAGTACCTGAGATTTCATAATAGATGAAAGCATGACGTTATCGACCTGTTTTAGGAAACGATCGAAAGTCCAGTAAGATGGTAATGGGGCAGAGATATCAAAGCCACAATAATGGGCAATAAGAAGGTTGTTGTTAAGATAATCAACAAGATCTGTAATCATTGAAAAGCCTTCGCATTTCATGACGATAAATGCACAGATCATAGCGTGATTTGAAAAGCCTTTTCGTCCGGTTTTAGGAAATTCAGGAATAAAGGATAAATCAAGATTCAGGAAAAGTGAATCGTAAAATTTTGTAACAGGTTGAGAGGTAAAAAGACGAATGTCTTTCAAAATTTCTTGACGGTAGATAACAATCAGCTCCTTTCGGTGAATTGATTTTGACAACTTAATTATACCATTTGGAGTTGATTGTTACTATAAATTTGTAGTGATAAAAGAGATTGCAATGCCTTGCAAACCCGCATAAATACTGAATATGTGGAGTTTTGCTCATGGCTATGTGAAAAAACAAAAGTAGGTGATAAATATGAGAGTATGGTGGATAACTTTGGCATCGTCTTATCTATTGTGTTTGATTGCACGATCTACAGGAAAAATAGTATATCAACAGGGAAGATATACAGAAAAATGTAATAAAGTATTTTCATTTATGGCAATGGCTGTTTTAGTCTTGGTGGCAGGATTAAGAAATGGAATTGGAGATACAGTAATATATATGGATGGTTTTAAAACAGCACCATCGACTATTGCAGCATCTATAAAAATGCTTGCAAATAAATCAATGAAAGATAGAGGTTTTTATTTCATAGAAGGAATAATAAAAACAATAAAAGATGATGAACATTTTTTTATTTTTGTTATGTCTGCAATTACAATAAGTTTGATATTTATGACATATTATAAATATTCAGAGTACTTAGAGCTATCTATCTATTTATTTATTACAACAGGATGCTATCTGGTAACTATGAATGGAATTAGACAATATTTAGCATCGGCAATTCTTTTTTTCTTTTTTCCGATGATTGAAAAAAGAAATTGGAAAGTATATATACCTATAGTATTAATATGCTCGATGATTCATAAATCAGCATTAATATTTTCACCATTATATTTTTTGGTGAATCATAAGGCTTGGGGAAGAGTGACGAAATGGATATTGGCGGTAGGAATTATTTTATATATTACATATCCAGTAACAGGACCGATATTAGCGAGTGTATTAGGAGAAAGTCAATATGGAGAGTATAAATCAGCTCTGATGTCTACAGGAAGTGGTGCTAATATGATAAGGGTATTAGTTATGTCAGTTCCAGTAGTTTTGTCTTATATAGGCAGAGATTTTTTGAAAGGAAAAGAAAAATATTATAATATTATTGTTAATTTTTCAGTGGTAAATTTAATATTTATTCTACTAGCAACGAAGTTTTGGATATATGCAAGATTTAACATGTATTTTTCTGTTTATATGATAATGCTGATAATTTGGTGTATACGATATTTATTTGATGAGACGAATAGAAAAATTATATATATATTATGTATGTTTTTTTATTTTATATATTATTGGTATGAAATGGTAATGTCTTTAGGACAAACGTATATAGGATTATTTTTTTGATAATTTTGGAGGAATAAAATGGTTGACAATAAAAAAGTATCAGTGTGTATTACATACTATAATATAGACAATTATGTAGAACGTTGTTTGGGATCAATTATATCAAATACATATAAAAATTTAGAAATAATCTGTGTAGATGATGGAAGTACAGATAATACATTAAATGTATTGAATGATTTAGCAAAAACTGATTCAAGAATTAAGGTCATAAGTAAACAAAACGGGGGAGTACAATCTGCAAGAAATAGAGCATTGCAAGAGGTAACAGGAGATTATATTGCATTCATAGATGGTGATGATTGGGTTCATTATCAATATTTTGAAACTTTGATGCAGGCACAAGAAGAAACTAGTGCGGATGTTGTTATTTGTGATTATACGACGGCTGCAAAACCAGTGGAAGATAAAAAAATAAATCAGGAAGAAGTAAAAAAATATAAAATACAAATAGATGAATTAATAAATGACGAGACAATGAAAACAAGAATCTGGGGCAGAGTTTACGATAGAAAACTTGTTGATAACATAAGAATACCAGATGATTTACTTATGGGCGAAGATAAGGCATATAATTTATTAGCACTTTGTTCTAATGAGAATATACGAATAACGTTAGTAAAAGAAAAATTATATTATTATTATCAAAGAAATGATTCAATCGTACATACTACAAGACATAGTAATCTTATTCATGCCACAAAATATTTAATTGATAATTTGGAAAAAATTTCATGCGAACAAGGAAAAAAGGTAATTATTATGCAGGCAATGCATGATATGTTAGCTTATAGATACTTAGAAATGTATAGTGAGCATAAAGATGAGGTTAAGGAAACGTGTCGTAAAATTTATAAAGAAGTAAATAAGGAATGGGCAAAAACGGATATTTCTTTTGGTAAAAGAATGAAGTATCAATTGTTATATAAAATACCATTTATATATAGAATGCTTAGAATAGTAATGGATCCAACAATGTTGAAATGGGAAAAGGAAGAACGGAAAAGAAGAAGGGAAAGAAAATAAAGTGAAAAAAATATTTATAGCAATGCATTGTATGGAATTAGGGGGAGCAGAAAGAAGTCTACTAGGGTTATTATATTCCATAGATTATAAAAGATATCAAGTAGACTTGTTGCTGTATAGGCATACAGGAGAACTGCTAAAATATATTCCGAAAGAAGTAAATATATTAGAACAAGATAAAAAAATGTCTATGCTTGGAATACCTATGGTGGATGTAATAAAAAAAGGACAAATATCAATAGCATTAGGAAGAATTTTGGGAATACAAAAAGCAAAAAAGTTTATTGAGAAAAATTCTAATGATAAAGAAGATATGGTTATGCTTGAATATAGTCATAAATACACAGTAAAATATGCAAAAAAAAGAGAAAAAAAATATGATTTTGCAATTAGTTTTTTAACACCGCATTATTATGTAGCGGAAAAAATTGATGCAAAAGTCAAATTAGCATGGATACATACAGATTATTCAAATTATCTGTTAGATGTAAAATCCGAATTAAAAATGTGGAGTAAATATGACTATATTGCATCCATTTCTCCAAAATGTACGGAAGGTTTTTTAAAAGTATTTCCAGATTTAAAAGATAAGATTGTTGAAATATCAAATATTAATGCAGAAAAATTAATCAGGCAGCAGGCAATAGAAGATGATGCTGAAGATATGACAGCACAGGAAGACGAAATATGCTTATGCTCAATTGGAAGATTTGCACATGCTAAGAATTTTGATCACATCCCATCAATTGCAAAAAAAATAAAAGAAAAAGGAATCAAATTTAAGTGGTTTATTATTGGATATGGTGGAGAAGAACAGTTGATCCGTAAAAAAATCAAAGAAGAAAATATAGAAGATACAGTTATAATCTTAGGAAAGAAAGCAAATCCATATCCATATATAAAAAAATGTGATATTTATGTCCAGCCATCACGATATGAGGGGAAAGCAGTCACAGTAATAGAAGCACAGATGCTTGAAAAACCAGTTATAATCACTGCGTTTCCATCATCATCCAGTCAGTTAGAAGATGGAACCGATGGAGTAATTGTTCCTATGGATGATCAAGGATGTGCAGAGGGCATTGTTAAAGTAATAAATAATCAGGAACTTCGTGAAAAACTAGTAAAGAATTGTGGAATGAGGGACTACAGCAGTTCAAAAGAAGTGGATAAGTTGTATAAATTAATGGGGGATTGATATTATGGCAATACCAAAGATAGTTCATTACTGTTGGTTTGGAGGAAAAGAAAAACCAGACAGCGTAAAAAAATGTATTGAAAGTTGGAAAAGGTATCTTCCGGATTATGAATTGATGGAATGGAATGAAAACAATTTCAATATTGATAAATTACAATATACAAAAGAAGCATATGAAGCTGGAAAATATGCATTTGTAAGCGATGTTGCAAGAATTGAAGCGTTATATCAATATGGTGGATTTTATATGGACACGGATGTGGAAGTATTAAAGTCGTTTACACCATTATTAGATTCCAGATGTGTTCTTGGAATGGAAGAAAAAGAGTATGTGGCAACAAGCTTTATGGGATTTGAAAAGGGGCATCCATTGGTAAAACAATTCTTAAATCTCTATAAAAATCTGACATTTTTTGATGGAAAAGGACAGATTATTACAGGAACTAATGTGGCAAAATTAACAAAAATGTTAATAAAACAAGGATTTGTACAGGAAAATCGTTATCAGGAATTAGAGGATGGAATCAAAATCTACCCAAAAGAATTTTTTTCACCATATGATTATATCAATTGTTATTACAATATTACGGAAAACAGCTATTGTGTGCATCATTTTGCGGTAAGCTGGATGTCTAAAAAAGAGCAGTTAAAAAAAGTCATTAAGAAAAAAATAGTAAGATTTTTGGGACCAGAAAAGATGAATAAACTTAGAGAAAGAATAAACAGATGAAAGATTAGTAAATAGTGGAGACAATTTTATTTGCTAGGAAGATCGCAGTTTGCTTTTATAATAGGAATAATTACGTGTAAATACTTATTAATTGATAAAATCAAAAAGTTATATAATGGGTTGAAATATAAAGGAATTTGTTTATGTTTAGTGTTTGTTTTTACATTTTTACTTCACTGTTTTATGCAATCATTATTTATAGCACCTATTACAGGGATGCTAGTGTTGATGGTTTTTCATTTGGTTGATAAACCACAATGGTTAAAGGGAGTTTTTTTATGTTTAGGAAAACATTCGACCAATATATGGTTAATACATATGTTTTTTATTTGACATTATTTAGAAATTTGATTTTTAAATTGAAAGAACCAATACTCATTTTAATTGGGATGTTTATAATATGTATTGTTTTTTCAATATTAATAAATAAAATAGAAAAATTAATATTTACTTTATTAGGGGTGATAGTAAATGAAAAAGAAAATATTGTTCGTCATTGAAAGTTTATCTGGTGGCGGGGCGGAGAAGGTTTTGACAACGACTGTAAAGAATATTGACAAAACAAAATTTGATGTAACTGTTTTGACAGTAGTTAAAACCGGTGTATATGTAAAAGAAGTAGAAAAATATTGTAAACTTATTTCAATGCTGCCAGATTATGAAAAATTAAAGAGACCAATTGCAAAAATAAAATATAAATTGGATTATAAAAAAATCTATAATGAAGATTGTAGAAAAATTTATAATGAATACATAAAAGAGGAATACGATGTTGAAATTGCATTTGTGGAAGGTTTTGTAACAAAATTAGTCGCAGCTTCATCTAATAAAAACTCAAAAAAATATGCGTGGGTTCACATTGATATGATGGAAAATGATCATGCAGATGCTAATTACAGTAGTATTCAAGAAGAAATAAGTGCATATAGAAATTATAATAAAATTATTACTGTTTCAGGTTATGTAGGAGATATTTTTATTAAAAAATTTGGTAATGAATTTGAAGAAAAGATGATGACTCAATATAATCCTGTCGATTCCTTAGAAATTGAAAAGAAATCGAAAGAAAAATTAGATGAGGAATATCATGCACAAGTAAAATTGATATCCATTGGACGTTTAGTAGATCAAAAAGGATATGACAGACTGATTTCAGTAGTGAATAAGTTAAAAAATAAATATAGTAATTTTGAAATTTGGATTCTTGGTGATGGAGAACAAAGAAATGAATTAGAAACTTATATAAAACAGCATCAATTAGAGAATTATTTTAAACTAAAAGGATTTAAAAATAATCCATATGCTTATATAAAAAAAGCAGATGCATTTATATGTTCATCAAGATCAGAAGGATTCAGTACAGTAGCAACGGAAGCGTTGATATTAAATAAACCAATTTTTACAACGGACTGTTCAGGAATGAAAGAATTATTTGGAAATAATAAATGTGGAATTATTTGTGAGAATTCAACAGAAGGAATACTAAATATGCTAAATGATATTCTGAAAAATCCAGATTTTTCACAGTATAAAGAGGAGTGTAAGGATAGAAAAAAAGAATTTACTTTAGAAAAAAGAATGGAAGAAGTAGAGAGGATCTTGAATGAGTAAAAAGAAAATTTTATTTATGGTAAATAACTTATATGGCGGTGGAGCAGAAAAAATATTTCAAACATTATTAAAAAATTTATCATTAGAAAAATATGATATTACAGTATATTCAGTAGTTCAATGCAAAGTAGATTTTAAATATTATCCAGAAAATATAAAGTATAAATATATTTTTGGACAAATAGATGAGAATTCAGGAAGATTTTCGAGCTTAGTTACAAAAATTCAAAATAAGATAAAATTAAACTGGTATCATAAACACAATGCGGCATTCTTTTATAAACGATTTATAAAAGAAGAATTTGATATTGAAATAGCGTTTATAGAAGGTTATGCCACAAAAATAATATCTGGTTCACCAAATAAAAAAAGTAAAAAGATAGCATGGGTACATATTGATCTAATGGAGAATCCATGGACAGAAGTTGCATACAAAAGTCTGGAAGAAGAAAAGGAATGTTATCAAAAATATGATAATATTTTAGGAGTTTCAGAAGAAGTAGTGAAAGCATTTAAAAAGCGAATGGATATAAGTGATAATGTGAGTGTACAGTATAATCCAGTGGATGATATAGAAATTAATCAGAAAGCCCAAATGGAGAAGATAGAATATCCATCGAATATCAAAAATTTTGTTACGATCGGACGTTTAGTAGATCAAAAGGGATATGACCGATTATTACATGTAGTGAATGAATTAAAAGATTGTTTTAAATTTTATATTAGAATTCTAGGAGAAGGAAGCGACAGAGAAAAATTAGAGGATTATATAGAGAAAAATCATCTGGAAAACTATGTAGAATTATTAGGATTTCAGAATAATCCATATCCATATATCAAAGCAGCTGATGCGTTTATATGTTCATCTAGATCAGAAGGTTTTAGTACAGTTGCAACAGAAGCAATGATACTGCAAAAGCCAATTTTTACAACAGATTGTGCTGGTATGAAGGAATTATTTGGAGAATATGATTGTGGAATGATCTGTGAGAATTCAGAAGATGGATTAAAAGCAATGTTAGAAGAAGTTTTTGCAAAAGAAAATTTTGACGAGTATCAGCAAGATATCAAGGAAAGATCAGAGTTTTTTAAATTAGAACGAAGAATGCAAGAAATAAATGACATAATAGATTAAGAATTGTTGGGAGAAAAGAATGACAGAACGTTCAAGGACAGAATACTCAATTGTTAATATAGCGGCAAGTATGGGAGGGTATGCATTAAATATCATTTTAAGTTTCATTTGCCGAATTGTATTTGCACATGAATTAAGTGCGGATTATTTAGGGGTGAATGGTTTATTTGGAAATATTCTTTCAATGTTATCATTGACAGAGCTGGGAATTGGAACTGCAATGATCTACGCATTATATAAGCCAGTTGCACAGAAAGATGAAAAAAAGATTGCATCATATATGAGAGTTTATGGGACTGCATATAAGGCAATTGGATGTGTAGTAGGAATTTTAGGTTTAGCATTAATTCCAGTATTAAAATTTATCATCAATGAACCGCCTAATATTCACGAAAACATATATTTGTTATATGTCTTATTTTTGTTTAGCACAGCTAGTAGTTATTTTTTCAGCTACCGCTGCTCTATTTTTATGGCGAATCAAAGAAATTATATTGTAGTTGCAATGAACTATATGGTTGTGATCGTGCAGAACATTGCTCAGATTATAGCATTAGTTCTTACACATAATTACATTGTTTATCTTGTACTACAGGTGATTTTTACATTTTTAAGTAATGCATTGATCTCGAGAAAGGCAGTGAAAGATTATCCGTATATAACAGATAAAGAAGCCCCAAAACTTGAAAAAGCAGAGATTTGGGATTTGGTTAAAAATATAAAAGCATTAACAGTAACAAAGTTAAGTGGAATTCTGGTAAATAACACAGATAACATTGTAATTACTTATTTTAAAGGATTGATCGCAACTGGACTAGTGTCCAATTATACATTATTGATCAATATGCTGACATCTTTGGTAACGCAGGTCTTTACAAGTGTCACAGCGAGTGTTGGAAACTTGAATGCAGTAGGTGATGAAGAACAGAAATACAGCATCTTTAATACCTTAAATTTAGCAAATTTCTGGATATATGGCTGGGTATTTGTAGGAATCATAGCACTTGCAAACGATGTGATCGCATTTTGCTTCGGAACAAAGTACATTATGAATGAGGCAATCCCAATTATCTTGGCTATTAACTTTTATATGCTTGGAATGCAGAATATTGTAGGAATTTATAAGAGTACAATGGGATTGTTCAAATATGGTCAGTATATCTTACTTTCTACAGCGGTATTAAACTTAATAGGGGATGTTATTCTAGGAAAGCAGTATGGAATTTTAGGAATCTTTGTGGCAACAGCAGTTGCAAGATTATTTACAAATACATGGTATGAGCCATATGTTATTTATAAACATGGATTTAAACGCAAATTTAAAGAATATATATTAAAATATACTTGGTTTGCAATTTCTCTGGTCGTTGCAACGATCGCAACCTATATGCTTTGTCAGATGGTAAAAATGACACTATTTATCCAGATTATTATTAAAGGTATCATCTGTATCTTAGTACCAAACTTAATCTTTATTGTAATGATGCATCGAATGCCAGAGTTTAAATCATTGTTAGAATTAGTACAGAGAGTTCTGCAAAAGATTAAAGGATTATTACATATTGCTTAGAGAATGACGAGAGAGGAGTTACTAATGAAATTTTCCATTATTGTACCAGTATATAATGTCGAAAAATATTTACCGCGCTGTCTGGACTCAGCTTTAGATCAGGATTTCGATGATTATGAGATTATTGCAGTAGATGATGAATCACCAGACAACTCGATTGATATTTTAAATGCGTATCAGAAGAAAACAGAAAAATTAAAAATAATCCGCCAGAAAAATAAAGGATTAGGCGGAGCGAGAAATACAGGAATCAAAGAGGCGGCAGGAGAATATCTTATTTTTCTGGATAGTGATGATTACATATCACCCAAAATGTTATCGTCTTTAAATGAATATCTAAAGAAAGAAGATTTAGATATATTGGCATTTGATTGTGAACGTGTGACAGAATCAGGGCAGACGATTGAAAGAGTCAGTATAAAAGATTATCAGGATAAATATACATCATTAAATGCAAAACAATATCTTTTATTTGAGCCAACATCTTGTGTAAAAACATATAGAAGAACTTTGTATACTGAACATGGAATCGAATTTCCAGAAAAGCTATGGTATGAAGACTTAGCAACAACCTTAAAATTGTCAGCATATGCAATGAAAATTGGTTATCTAAAAGAAGTCTTTTATTATTATGTACAACAGCCGAACAGTATCACACATAGTACAAATACAGAAAGAATGATGGAGATTATCACAGCATACGATAGTGTGATTCAATTTTATAAAGAGAATAATAAGTTTGAAGAATTCTATGCAGAATTAGAATGGAACTGTGCATTGCATGTGTTATATTATTCAGCATTTCGGTTATTGATGGCTGGTATGAATTTAAAACAGATGAAACAGCTATATCAGTATAGCAAGCAAATATTTCCGAATTTAGAAAATAATCAATATGTGAAAATGAAAAAAGATCAATATCATATGATGAATTTGATCGTTGATAAGCATTATTTTAAATTTTATTTAAAAACGGGATTTTGGACAAAATGTTATAATTTCTTAAGAAGATTTAGGGGGAAATAATGAGTATAAAAGAGAAGATATATGCTGTATGTGTGGAAAATAAATTATTAAAAAAAATATATACATCTATATCATATGTAAAATGGAAAATTTATTACAAGAAAAATCTGGTAAATCCAATTAATGAATATAAAAAGGGTACAAAAAATCCGGTTTTTCTAATTTTTACACCAGAGCATGCAAATTTAGGGGATCATGCGATTGCTTACGCGGAAAGTATTCTGCTAAAGAAAGCAGGAATTAACTATTATGAAATTACTGGGAAGAAACTATATGAATTAGAACAGTATGGATATTTACCAATTTTGAATCATGCCACAATATTGATTAATGGTGGAGGGAATCTTGGAATTTTATGGCCACTGATTGAAAAAATGAATCGTGCAATTATTACGCAGAATCCAAGTTCTAAAATTTATGTGTTCCCAAATAGTATTTTCTATGGAAATGACGATTATGGACGAAAAGAGTTTGAGCTTTCAAAGAAAATATATAACAAGCATAAGAACTTACATTTATGTGCAAGAGAAAGAATTTCATACAATATCATGAAAGATGCATACAAAAGTGTTGAATTAGTTCCAGATATGGTATTTACATTAGATGAAAGTCATAACACATTGGAAAGAAATGGATGCTTATGGTGTATGAGAAATGACGTAGAACGAACATTAACAGATGCACAAGAGGGAAAGTTAAAGCAGCAATTAGTAGATATCTATGGAGACAATATCAAAGATTCAAATACAGTTTTAGCTTATGATGTATCTATAGAGAAGAGAGAGGAAGAACTAAAACGTAAATTTAATGAATTTAAATCAGCCAAGTTGGTAGTTACAGATAGGCTTCACGGAATGGTGTTTGCAGCAATCACAGGAACAAATTGCATCGTGATCAATAGCAAAAGTCCAAAAATGAAGGGATGTTATGAGTGGATTAAAGATTTAGATTACATTTCTTTTGTTAATAATATCAAAGATATTGATAAAATCATTGATAGTTTTTCAGATTACCCTCATGAGTATGATAATACAGAATTTGTGGAAGCAGTAGATAAGATGATATCTCAAATTGCTGTGTAAAGGGTTTGATAGTTAAATAACCATAAGCGATGTTACCTGGAAAGGAAAAAGAAATATGTTAATGAAAGTTTATTTATGGTTTAGAAAGAATATATTGAAAATTGATGACCGGTCTCAGTTAGAAATAGCAATTGAGAACGGACTTAAGATAGGAAAGAATCATAATATTCAGGATCAAGTCATATTTGATTGGAGTCATTGCTGGCTCATTGAGATTGGAGATAATGTTACAATTGCACCAAGAACTTATATTTTATGTCATGATGCAAGTACTAAAAATGCATTAGGTTATACAAAGATTGGAAGAGTAAGAATAGGAAATAATGTATTTATTGGTGCTAATACAACAATATTACCAGGAGTAACAATAGGAGATAACGTAATAATAGGGGCGAATAGTGTTGTTACAAAAGATATACCAGAGAATAGTGTAGCTATAGGAAATCCGTGTCGAGTTATTAAAGATTATAATAATTACGTGGATGAAAATAAAAAAATAATGGATAATGTGCCAGTGTTTGATGAAAAGTATATTATAGGAAATATTGATGAAAAAAGAAAAGAAGAGATGATAGAAAAATTAGATTCAACGAATGGATTTGTAAAATGAGGGATAGAGTATATATGAAAAAAAGAGAATCTAATTATGAATTATTAAGAATAATATTAATGTTATTGATTATTGTTGGTCATTTGCTGCTTAATAGTGAAAGATTGGGAACAATAGGAACTAAAGAGTATTATATTACAAATATTATGAGAAGCTTTACTGTTTTTGGGGTGAATGGTTTTATACTCCTTAGTGGATATTTCGGAATCAATTTAAATTATAAAAAACTAATAAGATTAGATATAAAAATCGTATTTTATACATGGATATTTTGGATTATAGGAATAATCAGTGGAATTCATCAAATTAATATAATCAAGGATATTTTGTTAATATTTCCAGTTATAACGAAACGATATTGGTTTATAACAGATTATTTTGTGTTATGTATTTTAAGTCCATTTTTAAATAAGTTTATACGCTCTTTGGATAGAGAAGAATTGAAAAAATTACTATTGATTGGTGGAATTATCTTTTATGTGATTGCAACATTTTGTTTTATGATTAATGCGGATCAGATCGTAAATGATTCAGGATATGGGATGATCAATTTTATATATTTATATTTTATTGGATTTTATTTAAAACACTATTATGAAGATAAACATGATAGTATATTTTATTTTGCTACATATGGAATTATATCAATAATGTTATTTATGGTAAATTGGAGTATGACTAAAATTAATGGCTTTTATTTTGATTCATTGATCAGTTATAATACCATTTTTGTTTTGGGAGGAGCGATTAGCTTATTTTTGGCATTTAAAAATTTAAAAGTTCCAACAAATACGATAATTAATAGATCTGCCGCAGCTTGCTTATCGATATATGTTATCCATACGAATCCAACAACAAGTCAATTTATGTTTTGCAATATTTTAAAAATTAACCAGATAACAGGGATTAAATTAATTCCAGTTATTCTTGCGCAGGCATGTTTGATTTATGTTATTTGTTATTTGATTGATATTATTGTAGATAAAATTTTTTCATTGCTGAAGATAAATCGAATATTAAGTTAAGGGGATATTAAAAATATGAAAGATTTTACATAAAAATTTTCATTAGACTATTATTTAAAATTAAATGAAATAGTGAAAAAGTATGAATTCAAGTAAATTAATGAATTAAAATAAAAAACTAATATATTGAAAAATAGAAGAAGGTTTGCTAAAATAAAAATCAGATGTTAGTTCACATTTACGTGAATGGCGGTTGGCTTCCTACAAGGAATTCTAACAACGATTTATAGTCTTGGTTATGTGCGTGGAAAGTATGATGCCAAGACAGAAAAATAACCAACCTGAGAAATTGAGAGGTTATTTTTAACCAATTAATATCAGGTAAATCTTAGATGAGGAGATGAGTCCAGATGACAAACGCTTACGATAAAATCTATTTGGAAAAGGCACAGACAGTTTTGGGAAGAATGACGGACTATGCTGTATATGATCTTGAATATGCAATTGATGAGATATTTGACTTATTTATTAAAACTGGATACGCCAAAAGATTTGAAAATGGGGATTATCAAGTATTGGTTGGAATGTCAGGAGTAGAACTTGCAAGACACGTTGTAGAAGAGGCGACTGGTCAGACAGAATTTTGTAAACCGAAATATACAATGAATCGAAGCGAAGAATATTGGATGGGATGGGCATTGGCGTATTATCAATGGAAAAGCAATTTCTCATTTGAATATATTTTAGATAAAATTTGTGCAAGTGATATTTTGAAATTGTATATGCCATATCATGAAATGGATATAAGGGAATTTTGCGACAAAATGTCAGAAATAATAAAAAATTAGTTAAGTTCCAATAGCTCATAAAAAGAAAGAGGTGAATGTACACAATGGATAAAGAAAAATTAAAAACAACATTACAAATCGGTGAAACAATAGCCGTAGAATTCAAAAGATGCAGCAATCGAATTGAAAATGATGTATATCAAAGTGTATGTTCTTTTCTAAATCGCTTTGGTGGGGATATCTATCTTGGTGTTGAAGATAATGGAACTGTCTGTGGTGTCCCAGAAAAGGCAGCAGGTGACATGATAAAAAATTTTATAAAGGTTATCAGCAATCCTAATATGTTTACACCAACAATATATTTAGTACCAGAAATTATAAATTATGAGGGAAAAACAATCATCCATATTCACATACCAGTCAGTGCGGAAGTACACAGCTTTAAGAAAGAAGTCTATGACAGAGTAGATGATGCGGATGTAAAAGTTACAGCAACTGCACAACTTGCAATGATGTATATTAGGAAACAGAATATATTTACAGAGAAACGTATTTATCCATATATTTCATTGGAAGACTTAAGATTAGATTTATTGCCACGGATCAGAAAAATGGCAACAAATAATATTGAAGGTGTGCATAGCTGGGAAAGTATGAATGATGAGGAATTATTAAGAAGTGCGGGATTATATGGAAAGGATCGAGCAACAGGAGAAAGTGGATATAATCTGGCAGCGGTTATGTTATTAGGGAAAGATGATCTGATTATGGATATTTGTCAGATAAATTTTTCATAGAGGGAGTAGAGCGAAAGAATCTGAGAAATATTATAACGAGAGAAATGATTGCGAATACATTGATTCATAGAGAATTTACAAGTGCATATACAGCTAAGTTTGTAATAGAAAAAGATAAAATGTATACAGAAAATGCAAATCGTTCATCAGGAGATGGAATTATTACGCCTGATAATATGGAACCAAATCCGAAGAATCCTATCATTGCTTCATTTTTTAGGAATATAGGATGGTCAGATCGATTAGGTTCTGGGGTAAGAAATATATTTAAATATTCTAAATATTATTCAGGAGAAGAACCAGAATTTATTGAAGGGGACGTATTTCGAATTATTGTGCCATTAAATGAAGAATATTCGTACGATAATACAAAGGATGGCAGTATTGATGAGCTTAAGAGAGAAGTTGAAGAAAGATTAGAGAAAGAACAAAGAAGATTCGGGGGAAGTTCGGAGAAAGTTCGGAGAAAGTTCGGAGAAGATTCGGAGAAAAATCAGATTGAAATTAAAAAGATGATATTAACCGATATTCAAAAGCAAATTCTCGATATTTTATCTGAAAATAATCAATGTTCAGCTAAAATAATGGCAGAGCAAATAGGAGTTTCGAGTCGTAGTATAGAGAATAATATTAAAAAATTGAAAGAATATGGAATACTAGAAAGATATGGATCACCGAAGAATGGATATTGGGAAATAAAGATATAGATAAAAAGAAACAAATGAAAAAAGGGGAACATTATGAGAAACAAGAAAAATACATTGTACATTATTTTGGCAGTGATAGTAGTGATTGTAGGAATAGTGATACTTTCAAAGGATAATTCAAAAGATGATAAGAAGGATGAAACAACTAAAACCGAACAAACGACAACAACAGCCAGTCAAACGACAGAAGTAAAGAAAGCAACAGAGCAGCCAACAGCAACAGAGCAGGAAAATACAAGAACTACGGCAGAAGCAACAGATCAACAAAAGCAAATTTCGTCAAGCACACGGCAGGCTGTTACAACAACAGAAAAACAGAAACCGCGAGCATTTTATGGTATTTGGTGTGATGCTTATAAGAAGCGTACAACAGCACAAAAGCAAGCAGTAGAATATTCAAAATATGGCATTGATGCACAGGTGTTTGAAACAACTCAGTGGAGTAATTTAAATTCTGAAAAATGGTATGTGATTTCAGCGGGTGTGTATGAAACAAAGGAATCAGCAAATGAGAATTTGAGCAAAGTGAAAGAGAAATATCCAGATGCTTATGTAAAATATTCTGGAGATTGGCTTGGTGAGTAAATGAAAGTTAATATTGAAGAAAAATCTTATGACGGAAAACGAAAAATATTAAAGAATATCAAACTTGATATTCCAAAACATCAGACAACATTAATCATTGGAACTTCTGGTGCGGGTAAAAGTACATTGATAAAATGTCTGATTCATCAGACAAAGTTTAAAGGAACAATCATTGATGAAGAATATGATCATAAAGCAATGCTGGAAAAGATAGCATACATACCACAACATCCTGCATTAAATAAAAATGAGACAGTAGAAGAATCTATTTACTGGACCGCTAGGTTAAATTTTTTAAGGCAGTCAAAAGCAAATTTATTAAAAAAGACAGAAAAATGCATCAATGATGTTGGATTAAATTATGTGTGTAAACAACCAGTTAAAGCATTGTCTGGCGGGCAGATGCAGCGTGTAGCAATTGCCAAAGAATTGATTCGTGATAAAGAAATATTGATTGCGGATGAAATTGATACAGGATTAGATTGCGGTGTTGCAAGATCGTTATGTAATATGTTAAATCAGATTGCACATAAGGAAAAAAAGACGGTTATTGTAATTTCTCATAATCTTACGAATATTGAATTATATGATAATGTTGTTGTTTTGGTAAAGGATAGTAACAAAACAGGAAGAATAGCATATCATGGATCACCATATCAGATGAAAACATTTTTTCAAGTAGATGATTACGTTGATATTTTAATGAAATTAAACAGTGAAGATGAGGGTGGAGAAAATCTAGCTGATTTTTATATTGATCAGTATGAGAGGAGCATATAATCATGAAAGGTCTTGTTTATTATTTGGAACGGTGGTGTTCTACGAATATTCCATACATTATAAAGAATGTGATCACGAGTGCCATTATTTTTGGCTTTGCATGTAATGCAGTAAAAGATGGTGCTTTTGAAGTATACGGCAGTACCAAGAGTTGTCTGTTTACATTGCTTATGTGTACGATATGGTCAGGAATTTTTAATTCGATTGCTCTTTTCTATTCAGAATCGGAGTATGTACTGGATGATTTGGATAAATTGATTTCTGTACGGGATTATGTTATTGCAAATTTTATTATTCAGATTGTGTTATGTATTATTCAAGGGATTGTAAGTACAACAATTTTTGTATTATTCTTTGATTTTAATTTTAAAGGGGTGTTTTTTTATAATCCAAATTTTGACTTTTTGATCACATTTATTTTGGTTGCAATCAGTGCGGATATGCTTGGATTTGCAACGGGAATGTTAGTAAAGAATATTACATCGGCTATGGCATTAATTCCAATTTTGTTAATTGCACAGTTCTTATTTAGTGGTTGTTTATTTGAATTGAAAGGATTTATGAAGCCATTTGCTAAATATACAACAGCACAGTGGGGGTATTCTGCACTGGGAAGTATTTCAAGGTTAAATGACCTGATGTTGAAAGTTAGTCCAGAACTTAAAATAGATTCGATGTTTGAAGCAACTAAAAATAATCTGATAAATGATTGGAAATATTTAATTTTGTTAACTATCATTTGTTTGTTCGTCTCTGGAATTTTATTGTATAAGAAAGTAAACTATAACGAAAATAAATAAAAAAGCCCACCAGCCGGAGCGTGTTTCTAAGAATAATCTTTAAGTGAGCTTAGACACCTCCGATGCAGAATCAAAAGATTCCACACTCTGTCAGGAACTGATGCGACTAGTGACATTATAGCACAGATAAAATAATATTCAAAGCGAAGACAAAATTTGATATAATAATTCACAAATAATAACCACCATAAGAAAGGAGTTGCAAAATGCAGAGAAAGAAATTGATGTTACCAATAGGAATTGATCAATTTGATAAACTTAGAAAATCTGGATTTTACTATGTAGATAAAACTCCGTTAGTGGAACAACTTTTACAAAATTGGGGAGAAGTGAATCTATTTACCCGTCCTCGTCGTTTTGGCAAAACATTAAATATGAGCATGCTGAAATGTTTTTTCGAGATTGGAACAGATTCAACATTATTTGAGAATTTATATATATCAAAGAATCAAGAGCTATGTGAAGAATATATGGGAAAATATCCAGTGATATTTATTTCTTTAAAAGGTGTGGACGGGCTGAATTTTGAGGAAGCCAGAAGCATGCTGGAGATTGCGATACGAACAGAAGCACAAAGACATTATGATCTTAAGAACAGTGAAAAGATTTCTGTAGAGAATCGTAAACTCTTTGATGATATTTTATCAGGAAAGAGTAACAGAATCGAAGACAGTCTGCGGATGATGTCTCAGATATTATTTGAACACTATGGCAAGAAAAGTATTATTCTGATTGATGAATATGATGTGCCATTGGACAAAGCATTTCAACATGGATATTATCAGGAAATGGTTGTATTGCTGCGAGGATTATTTGGACAGGCATTAAAAACAAATGAGTTTTTGCAGTTTGCAGTACTGACGGGATGTTTACGTGTATCGAAAGAAAGCATTTTTACGGGATTAAATAATTTTAAAGTACTTTCAATTGCAGATGTAAGATTTGATGAACAATTTGGCTTTACCGATCAGGAAGTGCAAAAGTTATTAAAGGATTATGATCTGGAGGAACATTTTTCAGAAGCAAAAGAATGGTATGATGGATATCATTTTGGAAATTCGGATATATATTGTCCGTGGGATGTTATAAATTATACGGAACATTTACAATATGACCCGGAAGCAGAACCAGAAGCTTTTTGGATCAACAGCAGTGGAAATGACCTGGTAAAACGATTCGTAGATAAATCAGATCAGACGACAAAAGATGAGATAGAACAATTGATTGAAGGAAATATCATCGAGAAGAAAATTCGATTAGATCTTACATATGATGAGATAGATCAGAGTATAGATAATCTGTGGAGTGTTTTATTTACAACAGGATATCTTACACAGGAAGGCCGGGCAGAACGTGGTAATTATAGATTAAAGATTCCGAATAAAGAAGTGAAAGAAGTGTTTATTGATCAGATTCAACAATGGTTTGAAGAGTCAGTGACAAAGGATGAAGATAGAATGAGTAAATTTTATCAATCGCTGGACGAAGGAGATGCGCAAGAAGTTCAGAACCAGTTGACACGAATTCTTGGACAGACGATCAGTATTTTGGATACAAAGGCACGAAATGAGGAAAAAGAGAATTTTTATCATGGAATGATGTTAGGGCTTTTACGAAATCATAGAAGCTGGATTGTAAAATCAAATGTTGAAAGTGGAGATGGTTTCGCAGATATCATAATAAAGCCAGAAGATCCAGATAAGGGAATGATCATAGAACTGAAATATTCGAAAACGTTTGCAGGACTGGAGAAAGCATGTGAAGATGCAATTGAACAGATACAAGACCGAAGATATGATGAGATTTTGCGTGAAGAAGGAAGAGATCATATTTTAGCTTATGGAATTGCGTTTTGTAAAAAACGTTGTAAGATAGTATTGCAAAAAATATAAATTAAAAAGGGCTGTCACATCGATGATTTATAAAATCATTATGTGACAGCCTTGCTAAATTTTTGATTTAAACAAACAATTTCACGATTCGTGTCTTATCCAGTACAAAAATAGAAGCATCCATAAACAGATGGGCCAGCAAAGTACTGATGATCACACCATTTGAAGTTAATAAGAAATCCGTATAGAATCCATACCAGCAAATAAATCCTGAATAAATTCCCATTAAGACTAACAGTGGAAAATTCTGCATGACTCCAGATAAAGAATCTTTAATATCTTCAATGGTCGAATCGAAATAAACAAAACGTCCGATCGCAAGCATAACAAAATAAAAAATTAAAGAGTCATAATTTGAATCATTATAAATAAACTTAATATATAGCAGGATCATGATGATATAAAATGCAGAGATCAGCCTTACCGATGCTTTCTGCTTGGATGATATAACTTTCAGGTGGACAAAGATGCGGTCAAACCAGAAAGTCAGGAATACAGAGCATACTAAGAATGCAAGCAGTAAAATATCCTGATATTTGTGCCAGTATAGGGCTGCCTGTGGAATTCTTTCATCTAGCACATAATACAGAGAAAGGAAAATCAGCACTGAAGTACTGGAAAATACCATCTCATAAAAACTTTCAATCCGGCTTAGAACTTTGGTTTTATGAGTTTCATTAATTTTTGCCAGTTCTTCCGGCGTTGGATTTTTTGCATTGATCTTATAATGTTTTTGTAATTTGGCGGAAATTAAAACGATCGCAAGGACAACGATCAGTCCAATCAGCGATACGACCAGAAATCCGCCGGCATTTTGTGCGTTAAAATAGTGAGTAACGTAATATTTTGATTGTTCCATGTTATATACCTTCTTTTGATAAATCATTCATAATTAAATCTAAGGATTTATTTTAGCACGATATTTTGATTTTTCAACTGATAAATGGTCTTATCATAAAGAATTCACAAAATCATAAGAAAGACAAAAGAATTTTACTGATATACTTGTGAGCATAGATACGCCGATGGTATAATATAAAGAGTACATTTTTGAAAGCAGTGAAGACTTTAGATGAAGAAGATATTAAAGATAACAGGTATACTACTAATGATTTTTATTTTATTTATAGTGATAGAAGTCGTTATTTCATACAAATGTTTAACAGTTACGAATTACAATATAGAATCAGACAAGATTAAGGAGAACGTAAAGCTTGTTCTGGTATCAGATCTTCATGATGGTATATTTGGAGAGAATAATAAACGTCTGGTCAGCAAGATCAAAGAATGTAAGCCGGATCTTATCCTTTTTGATGGAGATATGATCAATGAAGAGAGTAAGAATCTTCAAACAGCGATCACTCTTGTGAAGAGATTACATGAGACGGCACCAGTTTATTATGCTTTAGGTAATCATGAGAGGGGATATCTTGATCGCAGAACTTCAGATTTCTATGGAGAATTAAAGAAAGCTGGAGCAGTAATTCTGGAGAAGAATTATGAAGATATCAAGGTGAAAGGCAATACGATCCGCATCGGAGGTTTGTATGAATATGCTTTTGCAGTCGATGATGAGGGGAAGATGTCCAAGAAGAATATGAAGTCTGAATTAAGGAATTTCCTGACGAATTTTGAAGATACGAGTGTATTTAAGATCATGATGTCACACAGACCAGACAGTTTTATCTTTGGACAGGCAGCAGACACATGGAAGATTGATCTTGCGGTAAGTGGACATGCACATGGAGGACAGGTGATCCTTCCTGGCATGGGTGGTTTGTATGGTGCAGACCAGGGATGGTTTCCAAAGTATGTTGATGGAATTCATCATTTTAAGACAGTTAAGAATATGATCATTACAAGAGGATTAGGAAGTGACAAAGAGAAACTCCCAAGATTCAATAATATACCAGAGATTGTAGTGATCGATCTTAAGAAATAACATATCAAAGGAAAGTGTGGCAGATTATGAATGTGACAAATGTATTTTTAGACATATTAAAAAGTGCAATAACACAGACAGAATGTGATAACCTCGACGGGCTTGATACGGATGCATGGAGCCAGGTTTATGATATCAGCCAGAAGCAGCAGCTGGCACCATTGATCTATCAGCAGATTTTTTCTGATCCGTCTTTTCGGGAAAGTGATCCGGAATTTCAGAATTTCTGGAAGATGGATACGATCAATCAGGCGGGGAATCAGGCTCGAAAGAGTATTTTATTTTTGATGTTATCTGATAAGATGCGTCAGAATGGTCTGACACCATTGGTAGTGAAAGGAATTGTCTGCAGGAATTTATATCCAAATCCCGACTTAAGAACGTCGAATGATGAAGATCTGTTTATACCGAGAGAACAGTTTCAGAAGATGGACGAATTCTTGAGGAATGAAGGATTTATGAGGGATGAATTGATTGAAGGCAAGGACTATCAGGAAGTTCCATATAAGAATCTGTCCAATGGATTATATCTGGAACTGCATATGGATCTGTTTGCACAGGAGTCTGGTGCGTATGGACATTTTAATGAGCTGTTTGCAGATGCTTTTGATACATGCATAGAGACAGAGATTCAGGGAAGCAAGGTACTTACGCTCAATGCCAGAGAACATTTCCTGTATCTGGTATGCCACAGCCTCAAACATTTTCTTCACAGCGGATTTGGAATCAGACAGGCGTGTGATATGATTTATTTTGCAAAGAATTATCATGATCAGTTTGACTGGGAAGAGATAAGAAGTGTGATGCGGGAATATCATATGGAGGCATTTGCAATGAATGTGCTTGATATTGGTGTTTGTTATCTTGGAATCTCATGGGAAGAGATGGGACTTACGAAGCCGTCCGATATAGAGATTGACTGTACAGCATTGCTTGATGATATGCTGGATGGTGGTATTTTTGGACAGAATGATATGAATCGTGTACATAGTGCGAATATTACACTGAATGCGGCAGAACATGAAAAGGCGAGCGCAGCTTCCGGTATTGCGGCATCCTTATTCCCTGATAAGGAATATATGAAGACAAACTATGATTATGCGAGAAAATATCCGTTTTTGTTACCGGCAGCATATATACAAAGAATTTTAAAATACTTGCTAAAACATAAGAAAACACAACAGAATACGGGAGAGAAAAGCAGTACACAGATTGGCATGGAGAGAGTGAAACTGCTTGAAAAATATAAGATTGTAGACAAATAAATATAAAATGAAAAGAGGTGATTCCTCATGCTGGATCAGGAGAAATTTTTTAACACATACAAAGTACAGGAAGCATTTGAGGATTCTGGACTTTCCTGGGATACGCTTGAGAAGATTTATGATGACTATAAGAGCCGCCTGCCAGAGATGAAAAAGATTGCAGATCATTTACAGGAAGAAATATCAAAAGAGATAGATTTTCATGTACATTCAATTCATAACAGATGTAAGAATCCTGAACATCTCATTGAGAAGATCATAAGGAAAGTTGGAGTTGAGAAACGTCAAAAATATAAAAGTATTAATGAAAAGAATTATTTAAGGATCGTACGTGATCTGATGGGAGTCAGGATTTTGATCTTATCCAAAGAAGAATGGCGTACAGTGCATGATTTTTTATTAAAGGTTGACGAAGATCCACGATATGATATCTGCATGGCAGAGATGCCAAGAGCTTATATTCGTTATGGGGACCGTGATATTTTTAATTATACGATCCATAAAGAGTATACAGATAAGGGATACCGTTCCCAGCATTATATTTTTAAGTATAAAGAATATTATTTTGAAGTACAGGTTCGTACGATCGCAGAAGAAGTTTATGCGGAGTTTGACCATTATGTAAAATACCCATATCGTGAGAATAATCATTTCCTCAAACGTTATACAAGCGTAGTGGCAGAATTGTTGAATTCTGTGGATGAGATTATTTCCACATGTTTTCAGTTTGGAGAAGAAGGCTGGTTCGATATGGAAAAATATTTTGCACAGGACAGTTACAGCGATCTTGAGCGAATGTCAAAAGAACCACATAAGAGAGAACAAGAGCAGATTCCAAGAGCCAAAGATGGTGTAATTGATGCTGGGAGCTATATGAACCGGATGATCTTAAGAAAGGGATAAAACCAGATGGAGAGATATGATGACGGATTCGCAGAGGAAAGACAGCGGATCGAACGATTGGTGGAAGAAATCATTGCCGGAGAACACAAAATCGATAAACTGCCAAACTCATCAGCCGGATTTACCGGTGCGGCACAGGCAGAGTATTTTTCAAAGGCAAGATATCATTTAGAATCGGATGTAAATAATCTGATCGTAAATCATAAACAGCAACTGGATGAACTACAATTGTTAAAGATGATAAAGGAGCCCAAATGATAGAACATAACTTATTTGAGATGGAGAATTACAGAGAGCTGATTGATGAGGTCGGGGTGGACAAGTTCCGGGAACGATTTGAGGAATTACAGAAGACAGCAATGGAATTTATTGAGATTGCTGGATTTTCTGATGTGGCTTACTGTAATGAACGAATTTTAATGCAGGTGATCCTTGATTATTTTATGGATGTGATGCGTTTAAAAGAATTTCACAGTATTGAGCGTATCCGCACAGAAAAATTGTTTGCATATACAATCTCATGGATCGTTAAGAGAAAACCAATCCAGTTTCGGGAATACTCTGATCGGGAAAGGGATATTTTTGTAAATGAACGATTTGCAGCATATCTGCTGATCAATGAATGCCTGATGTGTGGCAGCAAGCATTTTGTGAAGGAAGCTTACGCAGAGAAGTTGGTGGAATATACAGAGATGCTGTTATATTATTTCAAATACCGACAGTGTGATCCAAAGACATTAGAACTTTTGATCAAGTCGTTTAAGATGGGCGGATTAGTACATTAAGAAGATTGACAGATAACAAAAGCAGTAAAAGGAGGTCTTTGATGGGAATCCTTGTTTTTGATGTGGGAACTTCAAGCATGCGGGGTGTATTGATGAATGAGCAGGCAGATATTCTATGCCAGTTTCAGGGAAAATACCACCCTGATTTTCATTCATCGATTTATGTGACACAGAATCCTGAGATATGGAGAAGTGTATTATATGATATTGCGAAGAACATTCAGATATGGTGTGAGGAACATGGACACAAAGTTGAGATGATTTCATTGACGGCACAGAGAACATCAATGATACCAGTAGACCGGGATGGAAATGCATTATGTGATGCTGTGATGTGGCAGGATAAGAGGAATATCAAGACATGTATGAGACTTGCTGGGTACAATGGAGACATCATACGAAGAAGTGGAACGATGGTGAATCCTGTTTTTGCAGGGAGTAAGATGGCATGGCTTCATGAAAATGAACCAGAAATATATGACAGATCCTATAAGCTTTTTGTAGTAGCTGATTATCTGTTTTATCATATGACAGGGCAGATGAAGACAGACAGAACATATGCCAGCCGTTTTCATCTGATGAATCTGAGAACTGGACAGTGGGATGAACAGTTGCTTGATATATTTGATGTGGAAGAGAGCAAGCTTTGTGAACTCATCGATCCTGGAGAACTTCATGGGTATACGAATGAGGCATTTTCAAAAGCATCAGGAATACCAACAGGAGTTCCCGTATATTCTGCTGGTGGCGATCAGCAGTGCAGTGCGCTTGGAATGGGAATTTACAAAGAAGGGGATCTTGAGGTGACAAGTGGAACCGGTGCATTTATCATCGGAATCACAGAAAAACTGCCACCGGTTATTTTAGGAAATCCGATCATTAATTATTCTGCGGTAAAAGGAAAATATATTGTAGAAGCAAGTATTCTTACATGCAGTGCTGCGTTTGACTGGTTTCGCAGGAATTTTTATAAAGAAGTTCAAGGGGATATTTATAAAAAGATTGATGAAGAAATCAATGAATCCCCGCCGGGAGCAAATGGTTGTATGCTGCTTCCGTTTTTTCAGGGAAGAGCAACACCACAGTGGAATCCGCAGGCAACGGCATCATTTACCAATGTAACACTCAGTACGACAAGAGGGGATATGGCAAGAGCCTTGCTAGAAGGAATTGCCTATGAGATCCGCAATAATTTAGATATTGTGGAGGGACAGATTGGAAAGGCAGAGAAGATTCAGATAGGCGGCGGATTAAGTAAGAGTCAGGCATTCAATCAGATTCAGGCAGATGTCTATGGCAGAGAACTTGTACATTATGAGAAACGTGAATCAGGGATCATCGGTGCATGGGTGAATACAATGGTTGAAAGCGGAAAGGCATCTGGTTATGAGGAAGCCCTGAAATTGGCTGGACAAAAGGATGCATTAAAGACCTATGATCCAGTCATGGAGAATACAAAAAAATATCAGGATATTCGTGGAAAGATGAATCGTTTGTACCAGAAAATGTATTAAAATTTAATGATAATATTTATCGAAAAGAAGTGATCAATAGAGTAAATCTATTGGTTGCTTCTTTTTTTGTATATTTTGAACAAAATATATGCATCTGCACATATGTGCAACAAGATTGTATTTATGTAAGAACAATATATTAATAAATGTCAATGAAAAATATGCAATTTGCACATATGTGCAAAACATGAGAATTTGTTGCACAGGTGTGCAGCGAATGATAAGATGTAAACAACTTAAGGAGATACACATAAAGCAGCATAGAAAATATGGAGAGTTAATTAGGAGGAAACAAATGAGTGAAGTAATCGAAGCAAGAAACATCAAATTGAATGTTGAAGCATCTGACTGGAGAGATTCCATGATCAAATCAGGACAGCTCTTAGTAGACAGTGAATACATCACAAAAGATTACATTGATCTGACGATCAAATGTGTGGAAGAAAACGGACCATACATCGTTATCATTCCAGGACTTGCACTATCACATTCAAGACCAGATGTCAGTGTTAAGAAAACAGGATTAAGCTTGATCACATTAAGCAAGCCAGTCTGTTTTGACTGTGACAATGATCCAGTAGACATTGTTCTTACTCTGGCAGCAACAGATGACACATCTCATCTTGAAAAACTTCAGTCAATGGCTGAATTTATCTCAGATGAAGATAACATCGAATTCATTAAGAATGCAAAGACAGCCGAAGAAGTTGCCAAAGCGATCAATGAATTTGAACCTGAAGAGTAAGAAGGGAGAATAGAGGATGGAAATATTAAACACAGTATTTACTTTTATATCCAATAACATCTTAACAAAAGCGGAGTTCTTCGTAGGACTGATCGTCTTAGTTGGATACATCTTATTAGGAAGAAAATGGTATGAAACATTAGCAGGTTTCTTAAAAGCAGTTGTAGGTTACATGATCTTAAACGTAGGTTCTGCCGGACTGATCAACACATTCCGACCAATCCTTGCAGGACTGAACCAGAAGTTCCATTTGAACGCGGTAGTAATTGACCCGTATTTTGGATTAAACGCAGTTAACGCAGCACTTGAAAACATTGGATTATCCGCAGCATGGACAATGACATCATTGTTAATGGCATTTATCTGGAACATCATCTTATTGATCTTCCGTAAAGCTACAAAACTTCGTACATTATTGTTAACTGGACATATCATGGTACAGCAGGCAACAACAGTAACATGGATCGTATTCTTATTTATCCCAGGACTTCGTAATATCTGGGGAGCCGTAGCAGTCGGAATCTTAGTCGGTACATACCAGGCAGTATTCTCTAACTTAACTGTTGAACCAACAGATCGTTTAACAGATGGTGAAGGTGGATTCGCAATCGGACATCAGCAGATGTTTGCAATCTGGTTAGCTGATAAGATCGCACCAAAGATCGGTAAAAAAGAGGATTCTATCGAGAATATCAAACTTCCAGGATTCTTACAGATGTTCAGTGACAACGTAGTATCCACATCCGTATTAATGTTCGTATTTTTCGGAATCATCATGTTAGTACTTGGTGAAGACTTCATGAGAAGCTTAGATGAGACATTCTCACAGACAACAGCATTTGGATTCTATATCTTCTCTAAAGCATTAAGCTTTACCGTTTACTTAAATGTATTACAGGCAGGGGTTCGTATGTTCGTAGCAGAACTTACAGAATCATTCAAAGGTATTTCAGACAAACTGCTTCCAGGAGCAATCCCAGCAGTAGACTGTGCCGTAGCTTATGGATTCGCACCAGCAAACGCAGTAACAGTTGGTTTCTTCTGTGGAGCACTTGGACAGTTCTTAGCAATCGCAGGACTATTGATCTTCCACTCACCAGTAATGATCATTGCAGGATTCGTACCACTGTTCTTCGATAACGCAAGTATCGCAGTATACGCAAACCACAGAGGTGGAGTAAAAGCAGCCATGATCTTACCATTTATCAGTGGAGTCATTCAGGTATTAGGTGGAGCCGTTTGTGCTTACGTCTTACAGTTAGTAGCATTCGGTGGATGGCATGGAAACTTCGACTTCTCAACAATCTTCCTTGTAATATCTTACGTTGTTAAGTACTTAAAGGTACCTGGAGTTATCTTAGCTGTAGTAGCAATGTTAGCTATTCCGCAGATTCAGTATGCAAAATCTGATAAAGAAAAATATTTCACAGTAGGTCAGGAAGATGAAGACTACTAGGAGTAGAGCACTTAGTGAACCGAACTACTTTATAAAAAACCAATTTTAAATAAAACAATTAATCAATCAGCCAAATTCAGGAGGTATTTATTATGAAAATCAAAGCAATCGCAGCATGTGGAAATGGAATGGG
>OHAC01000517.1_pt1 | contig 40017 bp, 34 predicted proteins | sample 1577051 | NCBI WGS metagenome assembly OHAC01 (sample SAMEA3541499, study PRJEB24748) | human gut metagenome | biome: human gut; feature: human-associated habitat; material: faeces | place: China | collected 2012 | reverse complement strand
CCATTTTACTGTGCAAACATAAGTTATGCCCGTCTCAAGATTCGCTTTATATCATCCAGATTTTCAACAAAAAAGATTCCCTCCTGTCGCTCGTTAGAAGATAATCCTTTTTCAATCATATGATTTAGAAGTGCTTTCAAATCATCGTAGTAACCGTTCAGGTTGTAGAGAATGCAGGGTGCCTCCAGATGTTTCAAAGACACCTTCGACATTACCTCTGCAATTTCCTCCAATGTTCCCGTGCCGCCCGGGAAGGCAATAAAGGCTTCTCCTAACTCAATCATTTTGTTTTTTCTCTCAGACATATCCTTAGTCACAATCAGTTTTGTCAGTCCATCATGTTGAAACTCATTTTCAATAAAAAAATTCGGCTCAACACCCGTAACATCACCGCCTGCCTTCAATACACTGTCTGCCAATGCTCCCATTAAACCACCTTTAGAACCACCGTAAACAAGTGCATTTCCACTGTTTCCAATCCATGCCCCCAATTCCTCAACTGCTTTTCGTAAGCATGGGTCATTTCCTTCGTTTGCCCCAAGATAAACTGTTATATTCATTAAAAATTTTCTCCTACAACTTCCGATTTTCTCAATTCTCCAAACTTGGAGTTGTCAGCATCCTTCTTTTTTATCTTTTATATCGTCTTTTAACGATTTGATTTCTTCCAGAATGAGTTCAGTACAAACGACTATAATACCTGAAAGAAGAATAATTCCACCATAAATCGGATAAATAAAGGATTCTCGGACTCCACCGCCAATGATGCCAGACAAGAGCTGCCACACACCGCTGAACGGCCAAACAACTAAAGCAAATACCACAATCATCATAATAATAGCTTTTTTCATTGTACTTTGCCTCCTTAAATTGCGATTTCTCAGTTTCAAAAACTGGAATTTGATTAAAGTGCCTTCTTAGGGCAATTCTTCACGCACTCCATACATAATATGCATTCTGTGTCATTCTTTCGTTTTCTTGAATTATTTGTAACTTCAACATCCATAGGGCAAAGCCTTTCGCATTTTCCACAGTTAATACATTTTGTTTTATCGCAACAGATACGAAACAGAGAATAATAGCTTATTGGCTTTAAGAAAACAGTTATTGGACAAATATATTTACAGAATGCTCTATTATCCTTAAATGTAAAAGCCAATGTAATTCCAACTAAATAATAAACAATATTCCCTATCAAAAATGCCCAAAACATTATTCGTTCAATGTTATCCACTTTACACAAGAAAAGTACGGAAACAAAGATCAATGATACAGCAAACGCGATATACCTTATCCACCCAATTTTTCGTCTTTCATGACTTTGAGGAGTTTTATATGGTAAAAAATCAAGTATCATTGCAGTCCAACAAGCAAATCCACACCAGCCTCTTCCAAATATCAGTGGACCGAATATCTTTGCTACTGCATAATGAATTGTTGCGGCCTCGAAAACTCCAGTAAATAAGTAATACCAGAATCCCTCTATCTGCATATTTTCATTATCAATAAGTCCAAGGTAAACCAGCATATATGTACCAACAAGTAACTGGACAATTCTTCTTGCATATGGTTGATTGTTAGCCATCAACACTAGACCTAATGCTATTGACGTACCAATATAACTAAAATTCAATAAATAAAAAATATTATCTTTTGATAGCCATAACACAACAGCTACAATTTCAAAAATAATCCACATTATTAAAGCGATTATTTTAACCTTTGAATTCTTCATTCTATTTTCTATACCCCAACGCAAATTCCGATTTTTCCACGTAAAAAAGGATGTGCCTTTTTGTGTAATAGGGAATTCCAGGGAATTTCCTATTACACGAGAAATTGCTCTCTCATCACAGTTCACACATTATGCAAACTGCAATCCCATCTCGCACAATCTAATTATATCGCAGCTTTATTATCTCCGTTTATCCATTTATAGTCAAATACTATCATCAAATCGCCAAAATGGACAGCGCTTGCCAATACACTGATTGTTCTGAGCACAATGCGTACACTGGACTTCTGTGCATTCCATTTCGATTCCAAAATGCGTTTTTACAAAATCAACCGCCGCCAGAATCGCCAGATAAGAATCTCTTTTACAACACCTCGGACCGCCGGTGCGCGAAATCGCTTCCAGTGCTTTTGATGTCATCTGATTCGAAAGTCCCCAGGATTCCTCCGTCAGTGGCGTCGCCCCAGACAAGATAGATACAAACATACCTGCGCTGATTCCCGCTCCGCAGGCACCCCAGAATCCGCAGGTTCCTCCTGGAACGGCTTTCCCACGGTTCAGCATTTCCATCACAGATTCCCGCAGATTAATAGCACCTCCCGCATTTTTATATGCAGTAAGCAGCGCCGCTCCCACCATGACATGATGCTCCGGTCCATGCATATGGCAAAACGGTGCATCCATCATCTTCCGGACAATCTCGATCGGATTTCTGGATGTTTCGTCTATACACAGGGAAAGAATGGTGTCCAGTCCCTTCGTATGACAATCATTACAAACATAATGCCCGTTCTGGCATCTGGTCTTGCTCAATTCTTTTTTATGACATAATTCACACTCCATCCATTCATCCTGTTTCAGATAAATAAGAGGTGCTTTACAGACAATACATTCTTCTTGCATGGGATTTCCATCTCCTTTACATTCATTTCCCGATCAGCGCGTTGAGTTTCTCCACTATATCCATACTTCCCGACCGGAAACCTTCCAGATCGAGTGTAATGTACAGAAATCCCATTTCTTTTAATGTCCTGCAGATCGTCTTCCGCTCGGCAATCGCTTTTTCAAATTTATCCGCATCCACCTCGATCCGGACAATATCGCCATGCAGGCGCAGGCGCACATTTCCGCCAAACACGCTTCGAAGATAATCTTCGCCTTTCTCAATCCGCTTCAAAGCTTCCATGTCAAAGGAAGTTCCATATGGAAGTCGGGTCGCCATACATGGCATGGACGGACGGGATGCAACGGAAATTCCTAAGTCAGCCGCAAATGCCTTGACATCCTTTTTCTCCAGTCCGCACTGTGCAAGTGGACTGACGACACCCAGCTCACGGAGTGCCTGGATACCCGGGCGGTACACATGCAGGTCGCTCTCATTGGTTCCGTCCATCACGCACGGAATCCCCTCTTCTCTTGCAAAATCCAGAAGTGTCGCGAACAGGTGGTGTTTGCAGATATAACAGCGGTTGACCGGATTCGTCCGGATGGCTTCCAGCTCCATCTCATTGACCTGGATAATTTTATGGATCGCGCCCAGCTCCTTTGCCACCCGCTCCGCGATCTCCAGATCACAGGCTGGGTGCAGCATGGTGTGAAATGTCACGGCATAAACCGGCATTCCCGTCTTCTTCGCCGTATCACACGCCAGCTTGAGAATCAGGCTGCTGTCCACACCGCCCGAAAAGGCGACACAGACCGGTGCCTTCGCTTTTTCTGCCATGAACTGTTTTAAAGCTTCTCTTTTTTCTGTCTCTGATATCATTGGTTTATTTTCCATGGTTCTTGATTCTCCTCTTAATTATCTAACGAGAATGCACTGTGCCGTTTTTCAATCTCAAAAGTGCTTACTGTAAACTAATACTTCCGTCTTCCATTACTCCGTGGAATACTTCCATGAAGCGCTTCCCTGTCTCCCGGCAGATCGCGCGCACGCTCTCATACTCCGGATAGCACGTATCCACGCCGCCGCGCTTGCAGATTTTTACCTTTGCTGCCCCGTAACGGGTCTGGATCTCCTTTACTTCCCGTGGCAGTATCGTCCTCTCTACTGGATAGCGGCGCACACCGATCGTGGTCGTACAGGAGAAGACAAGCTGTTCTAATTCTTCCCGTTTTTCTGCCGTTGTCAGTACATGAAGCACATACGCCGGACGGTTTTTCTTCATATATGCCGGTGTGTACCACACATCTCTGGCGCCCGCTTCCAGAAGCACCTCCATCGCATATCCCAGCGCCTCGCCGGTGCAGTCGTCCAGGTTTGCCTCCATGACCCACATGGAGCTCTCGTCGTGACCGTCTTTTCCAGTTTCTACTTCCACCGTTTTATCCGTCAGAAGCATCGCCCGCAGGATATTCGCGTGCGCGAAATCCTTATTTCCGGCGCCGATACCGATCTTTTCGATCTGGTACTTCTTCGGAAGCGCCGCTTCTGTCCGGAATGCCGCCGCGATCGCCGCGCCGGTCGGCGTTATCATCTCTCCTTCGACATCCCGAAGCGTCAGTTCCAAGCCCTGTGCTGCTGCGATATTTGCCGTCGCCGGAACCGGAACCGGCATTAAACCGTGCTGGCAGCGTGCGAATCCATGACCTTCGGAAAGCGGCGATATCACCACGCGGTGGATTCCCAGATCCTCCAGGCAGAATGCCGCACTGATAACATCCACAATCGAGTCAATTGCACCGACTTCATGGAAATGAACCTCGCTGACCGGGATTCCGTGTGCCTTGGACTCTGCCTCCGCCACAATCTCAAACATCCGGCGCGCCAGGTTTTTAACACGGTCAGATGCATCCAGACGATCGATGATCTCGAAAATGTCATGGATGTTGCGGTGGACGTGAGGATGCATATGATCGTGGGTGTGAGCGTGATCATGGCTGTGCTCATGGTCGTGGGTGTGAGCGTGATCATGGCTGTGCTCATGGTTGTGAGTGTGTTCATGATCGTGATGATGCTCATGGTCGTGCTCATCATGGCTATGTTCGTGCTCATGACCATGTTCGTGGTCGTGATGATGTTCGTGGTCATGATGATGCTCTTCTTCCTCTAAATGTACATCGAAATCATACGCATCGATTCCACATTTCTTCGTCCGCCCAAAATGCAGATGATACCCGGATACGCCCAGACTGTCCAGTGCCCGTACCAGTTTTTCCCGGCTTGCTCCAAGATCCAACAGTGCGCCAACCGTCATATCTCCACTGATTCCAGACGCACAATCCAGATATAAGATTTTCTCATCCATTTTTTACTTCTCCTTCCAGTCTTCTCTCTTTTGATACATTCCCGCTTTTCCGCTCTCATGCATCTATTGTCCTGTTTATTTCCACAATAACACAAACTTTCTATCACTCTGCCGTCTTCTTCGGCTCCCGCACCGCCAGGCGGTTGATCTGCGCCGCCAGATAGGCTGCGCCGTAGCCGTTATCGATATTTACAACCGAAATACCATTCGCACAGGAATTGATCATCGTGATCAACGCCGACAGTCCATGAAAACTTGCACCATAGCCGACCGAAGTCGGAACTGCAATGACCGGATTTTCCACCAGTCCGGCGACCACCGTGCCAAGTGCGCCTTCCATTCCCGCCGCCGCGATCACACAATTCGCCTGCGCGATCGCCTCGCGTTTAGATAAAAGGCGGTGGATCCCCGCTACCCCTACATCGTAGTAGCGTTCCACATGGCAGCCGAAAAATTCTGCCGTTTTGGCAGCTTCCTCCGCCACCGGAATATCTGCGGTTCCGCCCGTGCAGACCGCTACCAGTCCTTCCAGCTTCTGCGGCGTTTCCGATGGTTTTCTTGCCTGCAAAATTCTTGAAACCGGATCGTACTCTATCTCCGGAATGCGCGCCCGCACTAAATTCCACTGTTCCGGCGTCGCCCGTGTTCCGAGCACTTCCCCATTTTCCCGGTACAGCATCTCGAAAATATCCGCCAGATAGGCATCCGGCTTCCCTTGGCAGAACACCGTCTCCGGGAACCCCGAACGCAATTTCCGGTGCAGATCCAGCTTCGCATACCCTAAATCTTCGTAAGGAAGATTCTTGAGCACATTCTCCGCTTCCTCAATACTTGTATCCCCCCGTTTTACCTCTTCCAACAGCTTCCGAACATCCATTTTTCCTCCTCCTTACCAAATCCCGAATTATTAATCTCTTACTATCGCCCATCTTCTTGTCCTTTGGACAAGAAGCATCCCTCGCTCTTATGAGCTCGGTCAATCCCGATTTTCTCTGTCAATATGTGAACTGGCTAAACTGCTGCCATCTTTTCCTGCAATGCCTTTAAATCAATCCGCCGCGTGCAAATCCGCTTCAAAAGAGATTCCGAATGGCTCACAATCACCATTCCCAGCTCCCGCTCCTTTGCCTCCTGCAAAAGCGCCTGCCAGATCTGGCTCTGGGTCACTGCGTCAAACATCGCGGTGATCTCATCCGCCAGCAGATACCGCGGATTTGCCGCCAGCGCTCTGGCAATACAAAACCGCTGCAGTTCGCCTCCGGAAAGCTCCGATGGGAACCGATCCAGCCATTCTTCCCGGATGCCAAGCCGTCCCCGGCTCTCCTCATCCACCTGACCGCCCTCACTGAGAACCTGGCGCATCCGCCAGCGCGGGTTGACCGCCTGCTCCGGGTGCTGCCAGATTAACTGCACCGGCATACAGCCCCGGATATTCTCAATCGGTATGCCGTCAATCTCTACCGTTCCCGCCTCCGGTCTCTCATATCCCGCCAGCAGGCGACACAGCGTCGTTTTTCCATATCCGCTCGGCGCCACCAGCCCCACGCGCTCTCCCGGCTCAATTTTCAGGGAAATACGCGTCAGCACGTGGCGCCCGCCATTTTCATATGAAAAAGATAGGTTTTCCACCTTTAGTGACATCTCATTCTCCTCCAAAAAATTCATGTTCCGGCAGTGCCCGGTAGAGCGCCTGCGTGTATGGCTCTTTCAGATTCCGTCCCTCCCGGAAGTTCTCCGGCTTTACTTCCTCCAGAATCGTCCCGTCATAAAACACCAGAATCCGGTCCGCCATCTCAATCGCCAGTTCCAGATCATGAGTAATCAAAAGCACCGCTGCCCCGTCCTGTGCCATCTCTTTTAAATGACGGATCACATGGCGCGCGGTCATCGCCTCCAGCCCCGGTGTCGGTTCATCCGCCACAATCAGCCTCGGCTCCTGCATCAGTGCCGCTGCCATCAGGACGCGCCGCGCCATGCCGCCCGACAGCTCAAATGGATAACATTTTTCCACTGATTCATCCAGCCCGTACCGCTTCAAAAGCTGGCGGCATTTTGCCCGCGTCGCTTCATCTTTTCTGCCGCCGCAGATCTGATCCCCGACCCGCATCAACGGATCGAGGTAGGAAACCCCCTGCGGAATCAGGGAAATCCCATTGCCCCGCAGCCCGGCAAGCCGCGTCTCATCCAGAACCTCTCCCTGATAGGAAATTTTTCCTTCCATCCGGCAGTTGTACGGCAAGATCCCCAGAATCGCGTGCGCCAGCAGGCTTTTTCCCGAACCACTCGCCCCGACCACCGCCGTCAGCTCCCCACTGAAAAGTTTGCAGGAAAGGTCGCGGAGCGGATGGAGTTCGCGCCGTCTAAGCCCACGCGCGTACTGCGTAAAATATAAGTTTAGATTTTGAATTTTCAATATCGGCTTTTCCATGGAATCACGATTTTCACGCAATCTCCGTTCTTTGATAACGTCTGTCTGTTCCAAATCTGATAGCCGCATCGTTTTTGATTGTTTTTGTCTTAATCGCATCATTTTATCAAAATATATGTTTTTCTGCCTCATTCCCAGCATCCTCTACTCATGCGCGCTCCCCGGATCCATCAGCCGCCCCAGGCTCTGCCCGATCGCCTGAAATCCCAGCGTTACCAGCACCAGTGCCGCGCCCGGAAAGAGCGCCAGCCACCATTTTCCGGTAATCAGGTACGACATACTCTCGGATAAAATAACACCGATCGCCGGTTGCTCGGAGGAAAGGCCGAAGCCCAGAAAGGTCACGCCCGCCTCATGAAGAATCGCATGGGGAAAGAGAAGAATTAACCCGGTTACAAATTGCCGCGATACCTGCGGTACTATGTGGTTCCAGGCAATCCACCAGGGCTTTTTCCCCAGTTTTTCGGAGATCCGCATATACGGACTGTCCCGGATCTGTAAGATTTCCGCCCGCAAAAGCCTCGCCAGGGACGCCCAGTGCGTCAGGGCAATCCCGGCTGCTACACCCCGGAATCCCTTTCCCAGACTGTAGGAAATCAGGATCAGGAGAAGCATGTGCGGGATTCCCATTACCAGATTAATCAGCCCGCATACCAATGAATCCATCAGGCCCCCGCCAAGCGACGCCAGCAATGCAAGCGCCAATGCCACCGCGGCGCTGATCGCCGCGGTCAGAAGCCCCAGCCGGATGCTTAAAGAAAGCCCCGCAACCGTCCGTTTCAGCATATCCCGCCCCATCCAGTCGGTTCCAAACAGCCCGCCGGTTCCCGGAGGCAGGTTTTTTCTCGCAAAATCGACCTGCTGTGCGGCATCCTCCCAGACGATTCCAAGCACTGTCACCAGAATCAAGAAAAGGAGGGAAATTCCCAGCAGCCAGAGTGTTTTCTTTCTCATGCCCTACCTCCTTTCCTAAGTCTCGGATCGACCAGCCGGTACAGCCCATCCGCCGCTGCATTTCCTGCAAATACAAGCACGGCACTGATGAGTGTAATTCCCAGCAGAAGCGGGATATCGCTTCCCAGCCCCGCCGTGACCGCCGCCCGTCCGAGTCCCGGATAGGAAAAGACCTGTTCCACCAGCACCGAACCGCCGAAAATCTCGCTGATCGAGCCAAATTGCAGCGTAATTACCGGGAGAAGCAGGTTGCGGAGTCCATGCCGGAAAATCAGCCGCCAGCCGCTCTCGCCCCGCGCCCGCGCATAGAGTACGTAATCACTTTCCAGAATCTCAATCACTTTTTCGCGCGTGTGCATCGCAATCGAAGAAATCCCTGTCAGTCCCAGCGTACACGCCGGCAGAAATGCGTGATACAGGCGATCCGCCAGGCTGACCTCGTCCGCCGCCATTCCCACCGGGACACTGAACCCGATTGGGAAGATGGGAAGCTGCACTGTAAAGAGAAGCAGCACCAGCGCCAGCCAGAAGGACGGCGTTCCCGCGATCACGATGCAATAGCCCGTAATCAGGCGATCCACCCACTTGCCCCGTTTTGCCGCCGCTGCAATTCCTAAAAATATCCCCACGATTCCCGAAAACAGCCACGCAGACAGAAGGAGCCACACTGACGCAGACGCCTTTTCCGCGATCACCTCCAGCACCGGTCTGCGGTACAGAAGGGAAATGCCAAAATCACCATGACAGATGCCCGAAATCCAGCTAAAGAAGCGCTTCCAGACCGGCACACCAACGCCCCAGTACGCCTGCAGCTTCTCGATCTGCTCCGGCGCCATCGAGCCGAGCGCCGTCTGCCCGACATTCGTCTGCAGCGGATCGACCGGAGACATCGACACCAGCAGAAACGATACCAGACTGACTGCCAAAAGCAGCAGAATCAGGTGCAGCAGACTGCGCCCAAACCATTTCATCCTACTCATAGTACCACCGATCGACATTGTTGACGATGGACCAGCCGTGACCGTGCGGATGCACCTTCTGCTCTGCGACATGAAGCCCGTCTCTCACCCAGTACAGATGATCGACATTTACCAGCCAGATCCACGGAAGATCACCCTCGGCTGAAACGCCCGTCTCGCCGTCCCACTGCGCCGTTTTCCACAATTCATACGAACTTTCCAGATCCGGTGCTTCCAGGGCCTCATCCATATAAGCGTCCACGGTCTCATTCGCATACGGCGAATATTCTGCCAGCCCCGTATCTGCCTTTGTATGGTAAATATTATAAAATTCCATCGGCGTGTGCGCGCCCCAGCCCCAGAGAAGCGGCTGCGACTGTGCCTCGTCATACGCAGTATCCCAGCCGGTGCCGCGGATCGATGCGTCAATTCCAATCTCTTTTAACTGCTGTGCCGTATCGGCTGCCAGCGCCTGACGCACCGAATCCCCGGTCGGATAGAGAAATTCCAGAATGGCTTTCACTCCATCCTTTTCGCGGATGCCGTCAGCATTTTTCTTCCATCCCGCCGCATCCAGCATCTCTTCCGCCTTCTCCACATCATAGGAAATTTTCTCCATTTCATCGTTGTACCACGGCATCTTGTCACAGACACTATATGCCGGGCTGCCGTAACCATTTAACACATGATCGATCATTTCCTGCCGGTCAATCGCCAGGTTGATCGCCCGGCGCACCTGCACATCCGCGGTAAAATCATTGCCGATTTTTACGCCATCCCCCCGTACCGTCTCCGGCACTGCCGGGAGGTTAAATCCACGGTTGTCCACCGTCTCACAATCCAAAAGACTGAATTCTGGAACCGACTGGTCTGCATAGGACGCCGCCGTGTACGCCACATCCACCTGCCCGGCGCGCACCGCCACAAATGCCGCATCCTCTTCCATAAAGAGAATCGTGACCTGCCGCATCTTCGGCGCATCCCCATAATAATCCGGGTTGGCTTCCAGAATCACCTGCTGCCCCTTGTCCCACTGTTTCAGGATATATCGCCCGGAACCGATCGGATGTGTGCCGTAATCCGTTCCATATGCATGCTCCGGCACAATTCCCGTCACCGCCATCGTGTATGACCAGATAGCAAACGGGCGTTCCATCTCAAACACAACCGTCACATCATCGATCGCCTCCGCCTGTTTCAGCATTGAAAAATCGTTGACGGAACTCGTCTTTTTCAATGTGTTATAAGTGAATGCCACATCCTCCGCGGTCAGCGCCTCGCCATCCGTGAATTTCGCATCGTCGCGGATCGTCACCGTCCATGTCATTCCATCCTCGGAGGTCTCCACATCCGTCGCCAGATCATACCCGATACTCAAATCTGCTTCTGTCACCGTCAGGGTGCTCTGGATCAGCGGTTCATGCATATGCTCGCCCGCGCCCCAGCCATATGCCGGATCAAAGCCCGCCTCCGGCTCTGAAGTCGGCGGCATCGCGATAATAACGCTTGTTTGGGTATTTTCCGTCTGTTCTGCGCCGGAACCGCCTTTCTGTGCCTGATTTCCAGCGTTTCCGCATCCGGAAAGCATGACTGCCGCCGCTAAGGCAGTGACGCCAAGTTCCCTGGCTTCTCCGAACACCTTTCCAATGATTTTGCCTGTATTTTCTCGTTTTTTCATATTTTCTGTTGTACCCCTATATTTTTCTTTATGAAACAAAAGGATATCAGAAAAGTGCGATCCCTACTGAACCGCTGTACCTTCCTGGTATCCTTCTCCATTTTTCTTATTTATTTTATGTGCGGCTATTTAACTCGCTTCTCTGCCAACAGCATAGACACCTGATTCCTATTTTTTCGTTCCCCCGCTTCTGCAAGGCAGCATCTGCTTGTGCAGCGCTGTTTTCTTTTTCTTATATACATTTAGACTCATTTTAGATGTCTGTTATCTTATTATTATTCCGTCGGCGTCGTCTTTCTCACATTCGTCTCCAGGAAACGGTTATATCCGAGCCAGCCCGGATTCTCCCCGCCGCTCTTTAAGACTTCCAGCATCGTCTCCATCTTCGCATCGGTATTGTCCGCGAAATTCAATGCCAGCGCCTCCAGAAGCGCCGGTTTCTTCGGGGAACCGTACTCTAATTCGCCGTGGTGCGCAAGGATGCAGTGCTTTAACTCCGCCGCTGTCTTTGCCGGGAATCCCGGAATCTCCTTAATACGGTCTGCAACCATCATCGTGCCGATCACGATATGACCTAAGAGCTGACCGTCGTCCGTATAATCATTTTCCGGAAATGCGGATAATTCCTGCACTTTTCCGATGTCGTGGAACAGCGCCGCCGTCAGAAGCAGATCGCGGTTCAGCGCCGGATATGACTTCGTGTAGAAATCACAGAGTTTCATAACACTTAACGTATGTTCCAAAAGTCCGCCCACAAAACCATGATGCACACTCTTCGCCGCCGAATGGAAGCAGAATTTCTTCACAAATGCCTTATCTTCCAGGAAATAGCTGGATGCCAGCTTTTTCAGGTACGGATTCTGGAAAGACTGCACCAGAGCCGTCAGCTCCTGATACATTATCTTGATATCCTTTGAGCTGACCGGAAGGTAATCGCTTTCCTGATACTCGCCCTCGTCCGCCTTGCGTATGCGCTTGATATTTAACTGGTTGGAACCCTGGAAAACCGTCACATCGCCGTCCACATAGACGTACTGCAGCGGCTCAAAATCATTGATGCCCGGGGAACTTAAATCCCAGATTTTGCAGTCTACCGTGCCTGTTTTATCCTGAAGCAGCACGGAAGCGTACTCTTTTCCGTTTTTCGTCACCGCGTGCTGTTTCGTCTTACATAAATATACGTCCGAGACTCTCATTCCTTCCCGGAACTGTTCAATATATCTCATTCTGCCTATATCCTCCTGAATTTCTATCTGGCGCGCAGAGATACCAAAAATGGAATTTCCGTGTATCCGTCGCGCCCTTTCCGCATCACATTTACCGATACAGACACGCCGCTCGCGGAATTTTCAATCTGCGCCTGGAGATCTTTGAAACTTCCGATCTCCTTTGTGCCAAATTTCACAATAATATCGCCGGGCTGGATGCCAGCGTCATATGCCGGGCTGCCGGAGACTGCCTCCGTCACGTAAACGCCCGCCGGAATGCCGCTCCCCTGCATCGCACGGCTCACATCCTGTCCCAGGATGCCCAGATATGCCGCCGAAGCGCCATTCGTCAGCCGCTCCAGAATCGGCTTGTAGCTGGAAATGGGGTACGCCGCCGTCCGATCCGTACAGCTCTCGCTGCGGCAGGACTCCGATGTCCAGCCGACCATCTCTCCGGCTGTATTGATCAAAAAGGTACCCGTCTGCGAATTGCTGCTGATATCCGCATACAGGATCCGCGTCAGTCCATCTGTAATCTGCACATTGCGCGCCACGTAGGATACCGTTCCGAACGAAAGCGAATGCACCTGTCCGGACGGACCGCCGATACCTACGAGGACATCGCCTGCCTTGACCGTATATGAATTGGCAAGTGAAAGCACCTGCACCTTTTTCCGCTCTTCTTCCGGCAGATTGCCGGACGGCACCGCCACAACTGCCATTCCGAGCACTTCGTCAATCTGGCGCACTGTACCAGCGATCTTCGTTCCATCCGAAAATCTCACATTGATCGAATCTGCTGCCCGCACCGCATCGGCGTAAGTAAAGATCAGAAATTCTCCATCACTCTCCGCGATGACTGCACCTGCATAATCACCCGTATTTTCCACCGGGTTTCCAAATATATCCGTATCCTGTTTGCCGGAGCTGACCGTCACGATCGACTTATCACCCTGTTCCCCGATTCCACGCAGCACCGACGTCATCGAATTGAAATTGTCTGCGGAAAACTGATAGCTGGAAAGCGCCTCGCTGACCGCCTCATCAATCTCCTGCTCCATTTGTTCCGGCTGCGCTGTCATATCCGCATCTGCACCGTCCGACGGCGAAACAGAGTCCGGATCGTCCTTGGAAAACTCGACTGAGGATGTCTCCTGCATCCCATTTTCCTGAAAACACCGATCCGCAAACGGCTTTACCGCCGCAAACGAAACCGCCGCGACTCCTCCAAATGCGGCTGACGCGCATACAAAGAGAGCCACCCGCTTCGCAATCTGTTTTCTGGTCAGCGGCGGCTTCACTATCGTTTCTCTCATGAATTCCCGTTTTTCCTTTTTTTCAAGTTCTTCTGAATCCGGCATTTCACTTTCCCCTTTGCATAACATATCCTAATTATACTTTCCTTCTTAAGGTTATGCAAGAAAAAAGTGCGAATGCTTGGCTAGACGGCGGGGAATGTGATATAATGTGAACACTTGACGAGGTCTTTTCGAGTCTAGTGAGAACTTATACCTGACCACTTAATGAGGTCTTTCACGAATTTAGTGGTCACGGTATCATGTGAACACCATTTAAATTAAGAGGATTACCACAACATGAATGAAAAAGCATTAAAAACTCTCGAATATACAAAGATCATCGACCAGCTCACGGAGTACGCCTCCACGGAGATGGGAAAACAGATGTGCCGGGAACTGCAGCCGTCCTGTGATCTGGGGACGATCCGGCAGAGCCAGACGGAGACGACCGATGCCCTGACGCGCGTCCGCATGAAGGGAAGTCTCTCCTTCGGCGGCGTGAAGGATGTGCGTGGTTCCATGAAACGTCTGGAAATCGGAAGTTCCCTGGGGATCCCGGAGCTTCTCTCTGTCAGCTCCCTGCTGACAGTCGCTGCCCGCGCGCAGAGCTACGGACGCCATGAGAAATCCGAAGAATTTCCAGATGATTCCCTCGATGAGCGCTTCCGCGCCCTGGATCCGCTGACGCCGGTCAACAATGAGATCAAGCGCTGCCTGCCATCCGAGGATGAGGTCAGCGATGACGCAAGTCCGGGACTTGCCAAAGTGCGCCGCTCCATGAAGATCGTGGGCGGACGCGTCCATACCCAGTTAAATTCTATTTTAAATTCCAGCCGGACCTATTTACAGGATGCCGTCATCACAATGCGCGACGGGCGCTACTGCCTGCCGGTCAAGGCTGAGTATAAATCCCAGGTCCCAGGCATGGTGCACGACCAGTCCTCGACCGGTTCGACTGTATTTATCGAGCCGCTCGCGATCGTCAAGCTGAACAACGAACTGCGCGAGCTGGAAATCCAGGAAAAACGGGAAATTGAGTTCGTTCTGGCAGCTCTTTCCAGCCAGCTTATGCCTTACACCGACGCGATCCTCTCGGATCTTTCGATTCTGGCAGAGCTCGATTTCATTTTCGCAAAGGCAGCTCTTTCCCGCCACTATAACTGCGTGGAACCGAAATTTAACAACAAACGGTATATCAATATCAAGGACGGACGCCATCCGCTCTTAAATCCGAAACAGGTCGTTCCGATCAACATCTGGGTTGGCGATTCGTTTGACCTTCTGATTGTGACGGGTCCAAACACGGGTGGTAAAACCGTTTCTTTAAAAACCGTCGGACTCTTTACCCTGATGGGGCAGTCAGGACTCCATATCCCGGCATTTGAGGGATCTGAGCTGGCTGTTTTTGACAATGTATTTGCCGACATTGGCGATGAGCAGAGCATCGAGCAGAATCTGAGTACATTCTCCGCCCATATGACGAATATCGTTTCGATTTTAAATGAGGCGGACGCCAATTCGCTCTGTCTCTTCGATGAGCTCTGTTCCGGTACCGACCCGACCGAGGGCGCGGCGCTGGCGATTGCGGTTTTAAATTTCCTGCACAACATGACCTGCCGGACGATCGCAACCACGCATTACAGCGAATTAAAAGTCTTTGCGCTGACCGCGCCAGGCGTTGAAAATGCCTGCTGCGAGTTCAACGTCGAGACTCTCCGCCCGACCTACCGCCTGCTCATCGGTATTCCAGGAAAAAGTAATGCATTTGCCATTTCCCGCAAGCTGGGGCTGCCGGATTATATCATCGACGAGGCGAAAAACCAGATGGAGCAGAAGGACGAATCCTTCGAGGATCTGCTTGCCAATCTGGAAAACAGCCGCGTGACCATTGAAAAAGAGCGCGAAGAGATCGCCTCCTATAAACAGGAGATTGAAACGCTGAAGAACCGCCTCCAGCAGAAGGAAGAACGTTTCTCCGAACAGAAGGAAAAAATGCTTTCCAAAGCCCGCGAGGAAGCTCAGAAGATCCTTCAGGATGCGAAAGACACCGCCGATCAGACGATCCGCAACATCAACAAGCTTGCCAAGTCTTCTGGCGTCAATAAAGAACTGGAAGCCGAGCGGACCAAGCTGCGCGGCAAGATCCAGGATGTAGACAAGAAACTGGCAGTTAAGAAAACCGCCGCACCGAAAAAAACCGTTTCCGCGAAAAAGCTGCGTCTCGGCGATACCGTGCGCGTTCTCTCGATGAATTTAAAGGGAACCGTCAGCTCCCTGCCGAACGCCAAGGGCGATCTGTATGTACAGATGGGAATTCTGCGCTCCCTCGTCAATATCCGCGATCTGGAAATGGTCGAGGAAGCATCCATCACCGGACCGGGACTTTCCGGCACGCATACGGGTGGTTCCCGCGGATCCGGAAGCGGAAGCAGCAAGATCAAGATGTCCAAGTCCTTCAGCGTATCGCCGGAGGTCAACCTGATTGGCATGACCGTCGATGAGGCGATCCCGGTACTCGACAAATACCTGGATGATGCCTACCTGGCGCATCTTCCGCAGGTCCGCGTCGTACATGGTCGTGGAACCGGCGCTTTGAAAGCGGGCGTACACCGCCACTTGAAGAAATTAAGCTATGTCAAGGAATACCGGCTTGGCGAGTTTGGCGAAGGCGATACAGGCGTTACAATCGTGACATTTAAATAAGAAATATCCATAACTGTTCAGGTACTGAACAGTTACAAATATCCAAAAAAACAGGAGGAATCAACATGGCTGAAAAGCAGCGCATTCTCATCGTAGATGACGACTACAACATTGCTGAACTAATCTCACTTTACCTGACGAAAGAATGTTTTGAAACGAAAATTGTCGGAGACGGGGAAGAAGCTCTCCGGGTATTTCCCGAATTTCAGCCCAACCTGATTCTCCTTGATCTGATGCTTCCGGGCATCGACGGCTATCAGGTCTGCCGGGAACTGCGAAGTACCTCCCAGGTGCCAATCATCATGCTCTCCGCCAAGGGCGAAATCTTTGATAAGGTGCTGGGGCTGGAGCTGGGCGCCGATGACTACATGATCAAACCATTCGATTCGAAAGAGTTGGTTGCCAGAGTCAAAGCCGTTCTGCGGCGCTACCAGCTACCGGTGCAGATGCCTGCATCGTCCGTGACCGAACAGCATGGCAATTTTGTCGAATATCCGGATCTCATCGTCAACCTGACGAACTACTCCGTCATTTACAACGGACACTCGATCGAGCTGCCGCCGAAGGAACTGGAACTGCTCTATTTCCTCGCGTCCTCACCAAACCAGGTATTCACAAGGGAGCAGCTTCTCGACCATATCTGGGGATATGAATACATCGGCGACACGCGGACAGTGGATGTCCATATCAAGCGGCTCCGTGAAAAAATCAAGGGCAACGACAAGTGGGCGCTGACGACCGTCTGGGGGATTGGATATAAATTTGAGGTGAAACGGTAACTGTTAGTGAAGAACTGAACTGTTGCGTGAAGAGGTAACCGGAGGTTTACCATGAAATCAAACCACTACACACATTCTCTTTATTATAAACTACTGATCGGCTATCTCATCTTCGGTCTGCTTGGATTCATCACGATCGCGACCATCTCCTCTGAGATGACCTACCGCCATCTGGTGGAACGCGAATCGGAGGTCCTGTATGACGAGGCGACCATGATTGCCGACCGGTGCAGCAAAGCCTACGAGGGTAAAACCATCAATCTCGATTCGGCATACCCGCAGATCGAGGCGGTTTCCGCCTATCTGCAGTCGGATATCTGGATCCTGAACCATGAGGGCATCATCGTTGCGGACAGCAGCGGCAGGCGTACCGGCATCGCAATCGACGATTTCGACCCGACCGCACAGGGCAACCGGCTCTATTCCGTCGGGCAGTATTACAACCTGTTTGACAGCAAGGTACTCTCCGTTTCCGCCCCGATCACAGGCAATATGAATACCTACGGCTACATCGTGATTCATATGCCAATCCAGAACATTGAGACGGAACAGAATGGATTTCTGAATATTGTTTACATAACATCGAGCATCCTGTTCTTCCTATCCCTGGTGGTGCTTCTGGTATTTACAAAAGTGGTCTATTTCCCACTCAAAAAGATTACGGTCGCAGCCAATGAATATGCAGCCGGAAACCTGGCACACAATATCCCGATTACCACCCACGACGAGATCGGCTATCTCGCCAGCACATTAAACTATATGTCCAGCGAGTTAAATGAAATGGAACAATACCAGCACAATTTCATCGCGAACGTATCACACGATTTCCGCTCGCCGCTGACCTCCATCAAAGGCTATCTCGAGGCAATTCTCGATGGCACAATCCCGCAGGAACTCTATCACAAATACCTGCACATCGTCATTTCCGAGACCGAGCGCCTTAACAAGCTGACCCAAGGCATGCTGACGCTCAACTCTCTGGACAGCAAGGGCTATTTAACCCGAACCAATTTCGATATCAACCGGACGATCAAGGATACCGCCGCAACCTTCGAGGGCACGTGCAGCGCAAAAGGCATCACGTTTGACCTGACCTTTGCGGATAGCATCCAGATGGTCTACGCCGATCTCGGAAAAATCCAGCAGGTTCTCTACAACCTGATCGACAACGCGATCAAATTCAGCCACGAGGATTCGATCATTTACATCCAGACCTCCATCCGGTATGAAAAAATCTTCATTTCCGTCAAAGACACCGGCATCGGCATCCCGAAGGACAGCCAGAAGAAAATCTTTGAACGTTTCTACAAGACCGACTTATCGCGCGGAAAAGATAAAAAGGGGACCGGACTGGGTCTTGCGATTGTCAAAGAGATTATTCAGGCACATGGGGAAAATATCGACGTTGTCAGCACCGAGGGCGTGGGGACGGAATTTATTTTCAGTCTGCCGAAGGCGACGGCGCTATAGCAAATTGAAACTGTCCAATCCCTTCGCAATTACAGCAAATCTTCCATCTGGCATCCCAGTGACCGTGCAAGCGCACGCACGGTTTCTGCGGATGCTTTTTGAATCTTCTTTTTTCCCTGTTCATACTGCTGAATACTCCGCAGCGTAACCCCCGATTGCTCTGAAAGATCCTTTTGGGTATATCCCGCCATCTTCCGGATCCGCCGCAACGCGTTTTTCCCCTGCTCTTTTCTTCGAATGATTCTGTCTGCCGCCTCAACAAATTTATCCTCTGGAGCTTCATGAAGTGCCGGATACATTTCCACAACCTCCCGGACCGGAAGCCCTGCTTCAATTTCCTTAAATTTCTTCTCACTGTACCACTGATAATACGCCAGTATCCAGCCACTCCAATACTCTCTGGAACAGGTAAATTCTACCTGCGGTTCCGGCAGTTCGTCCTTTTTTCCCGCTTTTCGAAGCACTTCCTCCGCAAGCTCCGTTCCAGAAAAGCCGCTCACTACTCTTGGTACACCTTCCCCAAATTTTTCTGCATACCCGGTTGTAAGAAACAATTTCCAAAAATCTTCCAGATCCATCCCACAGGCATTGACCGCATAATCTGTCATTTCCCCCAGATTTCTCATCGCATCATCCAGATATTCAATCCCATAAGCGCTCATCCTCAGCCGACACCTCCCCTCGAATCAAATCCCGCATATAAATACCGTCGATATCATCCTCTTCCACCTTTTTCCGGTATGCATTTCTAGCTTGCTCATCCCTGGCTCTTCGTTTTACATAATATTCCACTGAATCTACTCCTTCATAAGAAAGAAAGTGTATCGCCTGAAATGCCTTCTGACTCTTTAATACATACTGCTCTCCCAATTTTCCCAACCGCATCGCATACGAAAGCTGCTCTAACGATATTTCATTATTTACAAACGCCCTTGCAAATGAAAAATACGAATCATCCGCCCGGTACCCAATCACCACATCATATCCGTCCACATCCGGGAGGAAATGTTCCAGCAGCCACTCTCTTCCCCGTTTCATGACCGCCGAAGAAAGGCGGATTTTCCGGTATTTCATCAAAATCGCCAGCCAATGAAGAACGCTGTAGTGCTTCTCCATCAAATTTAAAATCAAAAGACCGGTTTCATCCATTTCATACTGATTCACATAGCCGTCCTCCCGCTCGGCGCACGACCACTCCTTCGCCAGCTCCAGACTCTCCGTACAATAAAAGCCCTGTCCGTAGTCATTATAGACCTTTCCCTGACCATACATAGGAGTAGAAATAATTTCCAAGGAACCGTGATATAAAATTTTTCTCATTCTGAGGCAACCTCCTTATCTATTATGGGAGCAAGTAGAAACATGGGGTATATAAAAAATAGATTCGTTTTAATAAAAATAACTCTATAGAGATATTTTTATTAATATTATATCTCTATAGAGTTATTTAATCAATTTTTATTTCAGATCTTAAAAAGATATGCCACCTTACAGTACGCACCTTACACAAACTGTAACTGTCCTTTCACGATGTTTTGAATTACACCTACCGCGCCTCTTCCCCCGGAAAATGCGCGTCGGACCGCTTCAGAATCTCCCGGGCAGTCTTTGTCTTTCCAAGACCACCAAAGGTACACCGCAGTTCCAGCGGCAGCGACAGACCGATCTCATAGATTGCACCAATTGTCTCATCCAATGGGATCACTTTGTCATAGCCTGCCAGAATCATATTGGCGCTGGCGAGCGCATTGCTTCCGCCCATGATATTTTTGCCGAGACATGGCCATTCAACACGGTTTCCAACCGGATCGCAGGCAAGCCCTGTGATATTCTGAAGCCCTACAGACGCCGCATCCAGCTCCATATTCAAAAGCCCGCTGGCAAATCCCATATCCGTTCCGTGTCCCGTGTGCGATGCCGCCAGCGCACCATTGACATCAAAATCAACAATCGCTTTTTTCACCGGTGCATCCAGAGATTGCCGGATCATGGAGGCGATCCGCGCCGCCCCCGCCACATGGGAACTGGAAGGTCCGCGCATCACCGGACCGAGCACATCATTGAAGATACTGCAGGGTAGTTTTTCCATGGTTTGTCCTCCTTTTTGTATCAATCATTCCATGTTTTTTATTCATCATTTTTGATTCGTGTTTTTGTAAAGGAAAAGGGAACGTCCAACTTCAACGTCCCCTCTCGTTTCTATCGTCCCATTAAAATAAATGGAATTCTGGATACTACCGGAACATTCGTAATAATCGCTAATGCTGCCAGCATCGCTACCAGGAATGGTATTGCATTTCGAACCGTATCTCCAAATTTACATCTTGCAATATTGGTTGCCGTGTATAAGCAGACACCTACCGGCGGAGTTGCCAGACCGATGGTCAGGTTCAGGCAGACAATCATACCAGTCTGAATTGGGTCAACGCCCAGGCTTGCCATCGCCGGTGCCAGAATCGGCGCTACCAGCATGATTGCCGGAGCACTATCCATAAACATACCAACAACCAGAAGAACCAGATTGACCAGTAACAGTTTCACTGCTAAAGAAGTATGAAGACCAACCAGCATATTCGTTACAGAAACTGCCCATCTCTCATTGGAGATAACCCATCCAAACAGATAGCAGCCGCCGACAATCAGCATAACCGTACCACTGTCGATCGCGCTGTCGATAATCGATTTCCAGAGCTCTTTCCAACCAACGGTTCGGTATACAAATACCGACAGAATCAGGGAATAAAGAACCGCTGCCGCCGCTGCCTCGGTCGGAGTAAAGAAACCACCCATGATACCGCCAACAACGATGATCGGAAGTCCGATACATGGAAGTGCCTGTCTGGTTGCTTCCCATTTTTCCTTCCAGCTTGTCTTAGGACCTGCTGAAAAATCACGTTTCACTGCAAATACATAGACAACCAGCATCATGATAATACCCATCAAGATACCCGGTACTACTCCGGCGATAAACATATCGCCAACGGATACCTTCGCTGCCGCACCGTAAATAACAAATGCCAGACTCGGTGGGATAATCGGGCAGCAGCAGGATGCACACGCGGTCAGACCTGCTGTAAACGCCGGATCATACTTTTCATCCTTCATTGCCGGAATCATCAGGCATCCAACTGCCGCCGTACCAGCTACCGCCGAGCCTGAAACTGTACCAAACATCATACATACCAGAATGTCTACCATCGCCAGACCACCCTTGATATGTCCAACGAATGCCTGTGCGAAACGAACCAGACGCATGGTAATACCGCCGTGATTCATAATATTTCCTGCCAGAGCGAAGAATGGAAGACAAAGCATGGTAAAACTATTAATACCATAGATAATTCGCTGCGGAACCAACGCCAGGTTGGCATCACCGGTACTTAAAAGCGCATAGGAGACCGTCGCTACGATCAATACAAAAGCAATCGGAACGCCTAATGCAAGAAACAAGAAAAAGCTTCCAAATAAAATTATACTGCTGAACATATTGACCTCCTACTCTTCATCCCCCGGAAGAGGAATCTTTTTCGCTTCCCCGTAACATATATTTTCAAGAAGCTGCACAAATGTATAATAAATCATAATGAGACCGCTGACCGGAAGGGCTGCATAAAAGAGCGCCAGCGAAACCTTGATCGTCGTTCCCAGATGTGGAATCTGTGCAACTGTATAGTTCCAACCTGAAATTGTAAATAAAACAAGTGCAAATAATAAAATCACATCCGCCAGAACCAGCATAAACTGACGTGTTTTTCCATGGCACAAGTTAATTACCATGTCAACACCGATATGAAGCAGATGACGGCTTGCTACGGCACTGCCAAGCATCGTGGTCCAAACGAAGATATAACAGGAGAACTCCGTTGCCCATGGCATCGTAGCTCCAAACCATCGCAAAATAAACTGGCCGATTACCGCGATACATAAAGCAATTGACGTAACCCCTAATGCAACTCTGGCAACCGTATTGATCACGTCGCCAATCTTGTGAAGTTTTTCAATCAATCCTGCCATTTTTCTCCCCTCTTTGTAAATGTACTCCCGAAAACAGGCTCCGGGAGTACATGATAGTTCAAAAATTATTGTACTTTATTTCGCTGCGCGAACCATCTCAACCAGACCTTCCCAGGTCGGATGTGCCGCGTACATTTTATCATATACCGGAGCAACTTTTTCTTTCCATGCATCAATATCAGTCGGACGTGTTACGGTATAACCTTTTTCTTCATACTCAGCAATCTTTGCCTCGTCATTTTCCAGGAACCAAGCTCTCTGCTCTTCGCCTGCTTTTATAGCTGACTCTTTCACGAGTTTCTGGTCTTCTTCGCTTAAACCCTCATACCATTTTGAAGAAGCAACAATGATACCGCTGGAATAGTAATGATGAATATCGCAGATATTATTAACAACCTCAATATAACCATCTGCTACTGCATATAATGCACTATTGTCTGTTCCATCTACAACGCCATTCTGAAGTCCTGTGAACTGCTCGCCAGATGCCAATGCAACCGGTGTAGCACCAAGTGCTTCGTAGGTTGCCACGCAAACTTCATTCTGCATGGTTCTCATACGAACGCCCTTCATATCATCTACGGTATTAATTGTCTTATCTTTAGTCAGGATATTTCTCCAGCCATCCTCATGGAAACCAAGTCCTGTAATTCCATCAACCGCGCTTAACTGTTCCAGAAGGGAATTGCCAAATTCTCCCTCCAGCGCTTTATTGACATTATCCTCATCCTCAAACAGGAATGGAAGCTCAAAAATGCCTAAATCTGGTACAAATCCGCCCAGTGCACCAGTTCCTACCCAGCCGATTTCCAGGTTATTATTCTGAACCATCTCAACACACTCAACCTCGTCGGTTGTCATATCGCCTGCATAAACCTCTACTTTAATCCGTCCGTTGCTGCCCTCCTCGACCAGCTTTTTAAAAGCATTCGCACCGTAATCATACGGAGAACCGGTTCCACATACATGTGCTACACGGATCGTCATCTCCGCTCCGGAAGTATCTACGCTGGAACCACTATCTGCTGCTTCGGTTCCGGCTGCAGATGCGGATGAAGAAGAATTTCCGCCTGAACACCCCGCCATTGCCATCGCTCCGATTACCAATGCCATCGTACCGCAAAGCCATCTCTTTTTCATAAAGTATCCTCCTTTATACTGTTTTTATGTGAACTCCCGAGGTACTTCTTTCCCTCAGAAGTACCTCCCTGTACCTTTAAACTCTTATTTTGTTTCTATCAATTTAGCCTAATAAGAAACCTTCCGGGAATGGATCGTCCGGATCGAATAACCATGTACTCTCTCCCATCACAAACGCCCGTCCGCTGATCTCCGGTACTACTGCCGGAATTCCTGCCACCTCTGTCTCTTCAACGATATGGCAGTGGAATAAACTTCCAATCAGGCTCTCATGCACAAACGACTGTCCGACTGCCAGCTTTCCTTCCGCATGAAGAAGTGCCATCTTCGCTGATGTACCGGTTCCGCAAGGGCTTCGGTCAATCGCTGCCGGGGGAATGACAACTGCATTTTTTACATCCGAAACCCCTTCTGTACCCGGTTCGAAAAATTCCACATGCGTTACCTGGTTCATGATTTCCAGATACGGATGCTTGACTGTTACCTGCTCATTGATAAACTTTTTAAGATAATTTCCTTTTTCGACAATCTCTTTTGCATTTTCTTTATCCAGCTTTAAGCCCATTGCCGATGCCGGTACTAACGCAAATACATTTCCACCGTATGCGATGTCTAACGGAATCTCACCATATCCAGGAACCTGTACCTTTACATCCCGATTCATCACAAATGCCGGAGCATTTTTAAAGGATACCCGCACCGCCTTGCCATCTTTCACCTCAATTTTCACTTTTACCAGTCCAGATGGTGTATCTAAGGTCGCATATGTATACGGTTCCTCCGCTTTTAAGAGTCCGCTTTCAATCAGTGCCGTTGAAACTCCGATCGTATCATGTCCGCACATCGGCATCCAGTTTCCAACCTCGTAATATAAAACACCAAAATCTGCCTCCGGATTGCACGGCTTGGTAACAATCGTTCCGGACATTACGTCATTTCCACGCGGTTCAAAACAAATTGCTTTTCTCATCCAGTCCTGTTCCTGCATCATATAGAGCATCTTTTCTTCCATCGTGTTCCCCGGAATTTCCGGAAATCCCGATAAAATGGTTCGGGTTGGCTCTCCCTCTGTATGTGTCTCGATACAGGTTACTGCCTTTCTCCCCTTAATCTCCTGCAAACAAAATTCATTCTTTTTTTCCATAGGCTCCTCCGTATTAAAAATTTTGTCCGTTCTCTTTCAGTTTTCTGAAATCTCGTTGTTAAAATCATATCATGACGAAAACTTTCAAAAAACATCATTTTTAATACAAAGTTTTTTGTGTTTTGGTTATTATGATGCATGACGTCAGTTAATGGTAGATACTTTCGGTTCTATCATAGTATACTTTTGGATACTTTTTCTATTTTCAAAGTTTTTCCACTTGCAATAATCATAACAACATTTTATTATGCTTTATATATTATCAGTCTATTAAAAATAGTTTAAAACAATAGTTGGACTATAGTCTAGTATTGATTCCATTTTGTTTTCACCAATTGAATACTCACGGGAAAGGAGGCATCTTCATGAGTGCTGAAAATCTTTTTACAACATCACGAATTGAAAACGTCAATCAGATCATTGCTGAACTTTACGACGATTCAATTCTTCTTGAAAAACGGATGGAGAGTTTTTTCCTGAACCTGAACAATATTGTTTTCTTTGAAAAAGCAAATTTTTTATTTTACCAAAAGCAGGGACAGAATTACAAAACCCATTCCATCTACACCATCAACTGGAATGATGAACAGAAACGGCGATATCAGGAAGAATACTGCCATATGGACGATGTTCTGTCGATTCTGGACTCCGACAGCAATGTAACTTTCCTGACCAACCAGCTGTTCAATCAGGAGGTTCGAAAAAATTCTCTTTATTTTCAGGAATTTCTGCTTCCCATGGGGTTGCATGATTCCATTGAAACGAATTTTTCGATTCGGAACCGGGATCTGCGGGGCGTGTTTTCCATCCACCGATCCAACGATAAAAAAAATTTCCTGCCAGATGAATTAAGCCTTGTCCGGTTATTCCAGCCGCATTTCTGCAACGTATTTAAAAATTACGGGCGGGAGCTCAACATCGGACGGGCATTTCATGTACTGGAAAATTACAACTGCATCGGAATCGGCTGTTTTGACGATAAACTGAATTTTATCGGGTGCAACACAACCTACCATACATACATGGAGAATCATGGATTTGCAGATTTATCCAACAATCCCATTTCCAACTGTTTTCGCTCTCTTTGCCGTCAGCTGCTCCGTTCCGGAAGCATTACCGGACAAAATATCGAATACAAGATGGAAAACAGCCCTTTGTTTCTGGAGGTAAGCCGCTCCCATCTTAAGGAGGGACCAGACAACGACTGCTTTGTATGTCTGTTCTTCGATTTATCCTATGTGATGGATCGTACTCTTTCCCAGATCAGCCGGGATTTTTCCCTGACGAACCGAGAAGTAAATGTTTTAAGCCTTTTACTGCGCGGCTATTCCAACGATCAGATATCTTCCACCCTCTTCGTCAGCATCCCTACTGTCAAAAAGCATCTGGCTTCCATTTATTCCAAAATGGAAATCAAAAGCCAGAAGCAAATTCTGGAACGCCTTCATTTCTACGACAAATATTTTTCGCATTAATCTTGTTTAACCACGAAAAAAGGGAGTCCGCTCATCCTGCAGACTCCCTTTTTCGTGCCCCTTTTTACTCTAGCTTTCCTCCTTGCTCTTCCTGGGTTTCTCTTTTTTCGTTCTTGATCTCCCAATGAATCAAAAATGTAAGCATTGCCCGAAGGACAATGATGGCTCCCAAAATTCCAAGTTCCGACCATTCCCGTACCACAACCGTCCTGAGTACCTCGCCGCCCATCTTAAATTCCAACGCCAGCGCAATTCCCTGTGCCAGATTCAGGCGGATCAGCTGACGCTTGTTTCGTATCCACTGAACAAAGCAGGATACCGCTGTCGAAACCAGCACAATGATTCCAAACAATTCTAGCACGACCGTGCATATCTGTACCAAATTCTCTAACAACCAGTCTAATACTTTAATTACTTCTCCCATTACCCCTTCCTTTCCAGGTATTCTTCCCTTCTCGCTTGTGCTAATTTTATCCATTTCCTGTAGCTCAGTAAATGCGTAAACCTACTGAACCGCTACAATTTTCTTTACTATACACGCCCCATTTCAAATATGCAACTTGATTTTTATTCTGTTTTCATCTTGACAATGAAACGTGAAACTGCTACAATCCAGCTATACAAACCACTTTTGATTTGTGATAAATCTATTTTTAGTATATATATTTTATTTCATTCATAAATATTCAGGAGGTTTTGATATGTTATTTCTCAGCGAACAAGAAATGTGGCAGTCCGTCACCTTAGAGGATGTCATGGACGCGATCGAAGATGCGTATGCGATTCACAAAAGCGGCAATTATAAGATGCCGGATCGTTTTATCGCACAGCGTGATAAAAATATGATGCTCTATATGCCGTGTTTTCTGGATTCCGTCATCGGTACAAAGATGTTATCCGAATTTCCGGACAATCCCTCTCTGGGAATTCCGTATCTGAACGGACTTATGATTTTAAATAATGCAAAGACCGGTCTGCCGAAGGCGATTATGAACGGAAGTGTCCTGACCGCAATGCGGACCGGTGCGGTCGGCGGTGTCGCACTGCGCTATCTGGCTCCAGAGGATGCTGCCTCAGTTGGTCTGGTTGGCTGCGGTATGCAGGGACTACACCAGCTTCTCTATGCCTGCGAGGTGCGCCCGATCACAGATATTTATCTGTATGACGCATACGCTAAGGATCTTTCCGGCTTTATCGAGCGCTTATCGGCGCGTCTGGCATCGTTTGGAAAAAACGACATCCAGATTCATACCTGCGCGGATACCCGTGAACTGGCTGAGTACAGCCGCGTCCTGATCTCCGCCACCCAGGCGGTCGATCCGGTCTACCCGGATGATGAAGAGCTGCTTCGCGGCAAATGCTTTGTTGCCATCGGCTCCTGGCGTCCGGAACGGCGCGAACTGCCGGATGCGGTGTGGAAACTCGTCAAGAACGTGTACACCGAGCTTCCGTATGCCTGCGAGGAGAGCGGCGATCTGAAAATTCCGCTGGAAAAGGGCGTTCTGACACAGAAGCGCGTCCACTTTATCGAGGATCTGATCGAAGATACCAAGCAGGGACATCCGCATGAGCAGAACGAGACCCGCTGCTTTAAATCAGTCGGCATGGGACTCTTTGATGTGCGGACGGCACAGCTTATCTATGAAAAAGCATTGGAAAAAGGAATTGGACAAAAACTTAATTTCTAGGAAAAATGGTTGGAATAGAAAAGGCTGTATCACCTACCGCGCACTTCCATGCGGCAGGCAATACAGCCTTTTTCTTATTGTTATATGTGCATTAATTTTCCAGCATTTTTCTAAATCTATAGACTGGCAAATTTTTCACTTCATATTCTTCTCTACTTATTTATATAACGGATACTTCTCACACAGCTTCGTCACTTCCGCACGGATGTAATCTGCCTTGTTCTCGAAGTCGGTAGCTGCCAGCCAGATGCACTCTGCGATGACTTCCATGTCTTCTTCTTTGAGTCCACGGGTGGTAACAGCCGGAGTACCGATGCGGACACCAGAAGTAACAAACGGGCTTCTCGGGTCGTTCGGAACGGTGTTTTTGTTCAGGGTAATGTATACTTCATCGCAGCGGTTCTGCAGCTCTTTACCGGAAATATCCATGCCGCGCAGATCAACTAACATCAGGTGGTTATCGGTTCCGCCGGTCAGAATCTTGAATCCCTGCTTCTGAAGTGCGGCTGCCAGCGCTGCTGCATTCTTCTTTACCTGGAGCTGATACTCTTTAAATTCTGTTTTCAGCGCCTCGCCGAAGCAGACTGCCTTGCCAGCGATGATGTGCTCTAACGGACCGCCCTGGGTTCCCGGGAAAATCGCCTTGTTGAAGTTGAACTTCTCAGCTGCTTCCTTATTTGCCAGAATCAGACCGCCTCTCGGTCCGCGCAGTGTCTTATGAGTGGTTGTCGTAACAACATCTGCATACGGAATCGGGCTCTGGTGAAGACCGGCTGCTACCAGACCAGCGATATGAGCCATATCGACCATCAGGTATGCGCCTACTTTGTCTGCAATTTCACGGAAACGTTTGAAATCAATCTCTCTTGCATAGGCACTTGCACCTGCAATGATCAGCTTCGGTTTTGCTTCCAGTGCAATGCGCTCTACCTCTTCGTAATCAATCACACCATTGTCATCGACACCATACGGCACAATGTTGAAATATAAACCGGAGAAATTGACAGGGCTTCCGTGTGTCAGATGTCCGCCGTGATCCAGGTTCATGCCCATAACAGTATCACCCGGTTTCAGCATTGCAATAAATACCGCCATGTTTGCCTGCGCGCCGGAATGCGGCTGTACGTTTGCATAATCACAGCCAAACAGTTTTTTCGCTCTCTCGATCGCGATGGACTCTACAACATCGACACACTGGCATCCGCCGTAGTAACGTTTTCCCGGATATCCCTCCGCATATTTGTTGGTTAATACCGATCCCATCGCCATCATAACCGGCTCCGATACAATATTCTCCGACGCGATCAGCTCCAGGTTTCTTCTCTGACGGGCTGCCTCTGCTTCAATGGCTTCTCCCACTTCCGGGTCTGCCTCTGTAATGAACTTCATTACCTCATCTACCATGTCTGTTTCTCCTATTCTTTTTCTGTCATCCATACAAAATCATCAAGTGGATTTTTCATATATAAATATAAAACCACACTTTTGTCTCTCCGGATTTTTTATTTAAAAAAGCCTTTTTCAAGTCTCATTAAATACGCTCACTATTTCGCAATTTTTTGAATTTCTCTGCTCATTTACTTCGCCATCTGTCAAAAGCAAACAAGCTCATTCTGTCACCAGACGCTTCTTATGCCAGCAGCGCTTCCGCCATCTGCTCCAGCGACGGAATATCGCTCTCCTTGAGCGCCCCGCGAACCGTAACGACCGGTTCAACCACCGTGATCTCCTTCATCGCATCCAGCATTCCCTTCATCGTGCGCGCTGCACTCGGCGCCCAGGAACCGTTTTCAATCAGGGCAACGGTGCGTTTCTGGTAATTCTTGCTCTGTAAGTGGTGCAGGAAATCTGCCATAACCGGCATCACACCCGCGTCATAGGACGGTGCTGCCAATACAATTTTTCCATACCGGAATGCATCTTCCAGCGCCTCCGCCATATCACCGCGCGCCAGATCCGCGATTGCCACTTTCGGGCATTCTTTTTTCTCAAGAATTTCCTTGCATTTCTTCGCCGCATCCTCGGTGTTGCCATGCAGGGACGCATATGCGATAAATACACCCTCAGACTCGACGCCGTAGCTGCTCCAAATCTGGTATTTTTCAAGCACATGACCGATCGTCTCTTTCAGAACCGGTCCATGCAGCGGGCAGATGATCTGGATCTCAAGACCGGCTTCTTTATTAAGAAGTGCCTGCACCTGCATTCCATATTTTCCTACAATATTGAAATAATACCGTCTCGCCTCGCAGTCCCAGTCCTCATCCACATCAAGCGCACCGAACTTGCCGAAACCGTCGGCGCTGAACAGCACCTTGTCGCAGGAATCATAGCTTACCATAACCTCCGGCCAGTGTACCATCGGTGCCATGACGAACGTCAGCTCATGGCGCCCCAGTTTCAGGGTATCGCCCTCCTTGACCGTCAGCGCACGGCTGGTATCAAGATCAAAGTACAGTTTCAGCATCGGAAATGTCTTCGCATTGCCTACCAATGTGATTTCCGGATACCGTTCTACGACTGCCTGGATACTTGATGCATGATCCGGCTCCATGTGGCTGATTACCAGATAATCCGGGGTTCTTCCAGCCAGTGCGGTTTCCAGATTTTCCAGAAATTCCGTCTGTTTGCGCTTGTCTACCGTATCCATGATCGCGATCTTTTCATCCATAATCACGTATGAGTTATATGAAATACCATTTGGCACCTGATACTGCCCCTCAAATAAGTCAATGTCATGGTCGTTTACACCGATGTAGCGAATATCTTCTGTGATCATCTCCTGCTTCCTCCTGTTCTTTTCGCAGCTGCTCCATCTCTTTACAGCTGCCTCTTTTTGTTCTCACAGGCATCTCGCATCCTGCTGTCAGCCTGCCTTATGATTTCATCCGTTACCTCTGACTGACTCTGAATCAGTCTTTCTCCTCAATCGCCATAATCATATCCACGCGTCTCTGATGGCGTCCGCCCTCAAATTCTGCGTTGATCCACTCGTCAACGATCATCTTCGCAAGCTCACTTCCTACCACGCGGGCGCCGAAGCAGAGTACATTGGCATCGTTGTGGCGGCGGGACATCACCGCTGTGTACGGCTCGCTGCATACGCAGGCGCGCACGCCTTTTACCTTGTTAGCTGCCAGTGAAATACCAAGACCGGTACCGCAGATTGCGATACCCAGATCGGCTTCGCCGGAAACAACTGCACGACCTACCTTCTCTCCATAAACTGGATAATCACAGCTCTCGCTGCTGTCTGTACCCAGATTTAACACTTCGATTCCTTTTTCTTTCAGGAAATCCACAATAATGTTCTTCAGTTCTACCGCCGAATGGTCATTTCCAATCGCAATTTTCATCTCATCTTCTCCTCATCTGACTGACTTCCGGAACAAATGATATAGTCCGGTCATTATGAAATCATTTTAGTAAAGTTGCCGGGCAATGTCAAGACTGTGAAAATCTCAGAAATACATAAAAAGAGCGCAGAGGAAGCTCTTTCGCACTTCTCCGCGCCCTATTGTTTCTTCTATATAATAGTTATAAATCCGCCGTAAGACGTTTTCCGCTTACGCGCTATGGACAGCCGAAGCCGTCAGCTTGCCATCCGAAAGCCCGATCTCTATCGTATCGCCCGCACGGACGCCGTCCGCCAGAATCAGCTTCGCTGCCAGTGTCTCAACGTTCTTCTGCAGGTACCGTTTCAGCGGTCTTGCACCGTAAACCGGATCGTAGCCATTTTCAATGATGAAATCCTTTGCCTCGTCCGTCAGGGCAATCTTTAACTCCTTATCCGACAGACGTTTGTTGACATCTGCAATCAGAAGCTCAATGATGCCTCCGATGTTGCCTTTCGTCAGCGGCTTAAAGAGAATAATCTCATCCAGACGGTTCAGGAACTCCGGACGGAAGTGAGCTCTCAAGTCATGCATAACGGAGCTTTCCGCCTCCGGCTTGATCTGTCCCTTTTCATCGATGCCGTCCAGCAGATACTGGGAACCGATGTTGGAGGTCATAATCAGGATCGTATTCTTGAAATCGACAGTTTTTCCGGTCGAATCCGTGATACGTCCATCATCCAGAACCTGCAGCAGGACGTTAAATACATCCGGGTGCGCTTTCTCAACCTCATCGAAGAGGACAACGGAATACGGTTTGCGCCGTACTGCCTCGGTCAGCTGACCGCCCTCGTCATATCCGACATATCCTGGCGGCGCTCCGATCAGACGGGAAACGGAATGTTTCTCCATGTATTCACTCATATCGATACGAACCATGTTGTTCTCATCATCAAACAATGCCTCCGCCAGCGCTTTTGCAAGCTCTGTCTTGCCAACACCGGTCGGACCTAGGAACAGGAACGAACCGATTGGTTTCGTCGGATCCTTGATGCCCGCTTTGGAACGGATAATCGCCTCCGTTACCTTGGTAACGCCCTCATCCTGTCCGATGACACGTTTATGCAGCAGTTCGTCCATATGCAGGGTCTTGCTGCGCTCGCTCTCGGTCAGTTTGGCAACCGGAATACCGGTCCACTTCGAAATAATCCGGGCAATCTCATCCTCGGTGACACTCTCATGTACCAGACTGAGATCCTGATTTTTCACTTTCTCTTCCTCTTCCGCCAACTGTTTCTGCAGTTCCGGCAGCTTGCCGTACTGGAGTTCAGCCGCTTTGTTTAGGTCATATGCCTGCTGCGCTGCCTGAATCTCGCCATTTACATGCTCAATCTCTTCACGCAGTTTGGACAGCTTATCAACAGAAGATTTTTCATTCTCCCACTGGGCTTTCTGGGTCGAAAAGCTGCTCTTGAGCTCTGCCAGTTCTTTCTGCAGTTCTGCCAGGCGATCCTGACTTAAGCGGTCAGTCTCTTTCTTAAGCGCAGCCTCTTCAATCTGCAGCTGCATGATACGTCTCGACAGTTCATCCAGCTCCGCCGGCATTGAATCCATCTCTGTCTTGATCATCGCGCACGCTTCATCAACCAGATCGATCGCCTTATCCGGAAGGAAACGATCCGTGATATAACGATCCGAGAGAATTGCCGCCGATACAAGCGCAGAGTCGGTAATCTTGACCCCGTGGTAAACCTCATATCTCTCTTTCAGACCACGCAGAATGGAAATCGTATCTTCCACGGTCGGCTCATCAACGTGAACCGGCTGGAAACGACGTTCCAGAGCTGCGTCTTTTTCGATGTATTTACGGTACTCATCCAGGGTCGTCGCACCGATACAGTGCAGTTCACCTCTAGCCAGCATAGGCTTCAGCATATTCCCGGCGTCCATCGCGCCCTCGGATTTGCCCGCGCCGACGATCGTATGCAGCTCATCGATAAACAGAATAATCTGTCCCTCGCTCTTCTTGACCTCGTCAAGCACCGCTTTCAGTCTCTCTTCGAACTCGCCGCGGTACTTCGCGCCCGCCATCAGAGCTCCCATATCCAGAGCAAACAATTTCTTGTCCTTCAAGCCCTCCGGGACATCGCCGCGCACGATACGCTGTGCCAGTCCTTCGACAACGGCTGTCTTACCGACGCCAGGTTCACCAATCAGAACCGGGTTGTTTTTCGTCTTTCTGGAGAGAATCATAACCACATTACGGATCTCACCGTCACGGCCGATGACCGGATCGAGCTTCTGATCTCTCGCACGTTCCACCAGATCGTAACCGTATTTATTTAAAGTGTCATACGTTGCCTCCGGATTATCGCTGACGACACGCTGGTTGCCGCGCACTGTCGAAAGCGCCTGCAAAAAGCTCTCTTTCGTAATGCCGTAGAGACGGAACAGTTCCTTGACCGCCTTATTCGGCTGTTTTAACATCGCCAGAAATAAGTGCTCGACGGAAACATACTCGTCACCCATCGCCTTGGCTTCGTCCTCCGCGTTCACCAGCACCTTGTTGGCATCGTTGGAGAAATACACCTGACCGCCGGATACCTTCGGCAGCTTTCCAATCGCCTGCTGCACCTCATCACGGAACTGGTCGCCCGAGATTCCCATCTTTGTTATTAATTTAAAAATCAAGCTGTCTTCCACAGTCAAAAGACTGTACAGCAAATGTTCCTGATCAATCTGCTGGTTTCCATATTCATACGCCAGCTTTTCCGTATTTTGAACGGCTTCCAGAGACTTCTGGGTAAATTTACTGATATTCATAAACCTGCCTCCTTTCGAACAATCTGTGAAAACCTTTTGGTCTTCTTTTGTTCTAGCAGTAATATAACACTTGTTGTTAGCACTGTCAAGTGTAGAGTGCTAATTTTTTATGAAGAATTTGTGAAATTTTTTTTTTTAAATTTTCATGTAAGCATATCTTTCTTGCTGATTTACCTGTTTTATGTTACATTTATTATCAACAACTCGATCTGTTTTTTAACTATAAACCCTGCATTTACATGAAAGTTGAATCTAACTTATGAACCATCCATCCAACGAAAATATCCCATCAAGAAGCTTTTCTTATCATGCCTTTAACTTTACCTTTTTGCTTCTTCTGGCAATATTTTTCATTTCCTTATACACCGTTGCACTGCTGAAAAGCAACAGCCGCATCACCCTGACCGCCGCCGTAGAACGGAATATTTCCTGTTCGGACGCGGTTCACCGGGCGATATCGAGCCGGCTGACGCGGGCAGATTTTGAACAAATCAACACAAAATCCGATATAAGCTCCGCGCAGTATCGAAGCCTGCAGTCTTATTTAAATGAGCTTCGCAGCCTCAATTCGACGCGCTACTTATACACTGCCAAGCGTGGACCGGGCGGAAAACCCATCTACCTGATCGATGGCCTGGATCTGGAAGCACCTGATTTTGCTTATCCGGGCACCTACCTGGAAGAGGAAATGGTTCCGTATCTGGAAGCTGCCCTCTCCGGCAAAACGATCCACTCACAAAAGATCATTGATACCACATGGGGGCATATTTTTACCGCCTGCTATCCGGTCATTGCCTCCGACGGAACCAATGACATTCTCGGTGCCCTCTGTATCGAGATTGATATGGAAGACACTTACCGATCGATTGAGGCGATCAACCGTTCCTCCTTTGGAATCGCCGCTGCCGCGAGCATGATAGCACTTCTGCTAATTGTTATTTCCTATTTTTATACAAAGAAACAGAAGTCCAGAGAACTCACCCAGCAGCGACTTCTGGAACAGACCGCAAAAGCAGCAGAGGCAGCCAACAAGGCGAAATCGACCTTCCTGTTCAATATGTCGCATGATATCCGGACACCGATGAATGCGATCCTCGGTTACGCAGAACTTGCCAGAAACCATCTGCAGGAACCGGAAAAAATCGGTGAATATATGGACAAGATCCATATTTCCGGTGAAAAGATGCTCTCTATCATCAACAATATTCTTCAGTTTTCACAGATTGAGAATAACCAGATACACATTGAAGAAACCTCCATCCAGACTGAGAAAAGTTTTGATTCCTGTATCGTCATGGTTCAGACTGCCCTGGAAGAAAAACAGCAGCATTTTCATGTGACTAAGGACATTTCGTACCCATATATCTACATTGACACGACGTATATGTCCGAAATTGTATTGAATATTTTGAGCAATGCGATCAAATATACCGCAAAGGGCGGGACGATCTCCTGTGCCCTCCGCCAGGAGCCTGGTGAAACGGACGGCTGGTGTATCACAGAAATCGCAATCACCGATACCGGCATCGGCATTTCCGAGGAATTCCAGTCGCATATTTTTGAATCATTTTCACGGGAGCGTTCTTCCACCGTCAGCGGCATTGAAGGCACCGGGCTTGGCATGGGAATCGTGAAAAATCTGGTGGATCTGATGCATGGAACGATCGAGGTAAAGAGCAAGCTCGGAGAAGGTTCAACGTTTACCGTCCGGATCCCATGCCGGATTTCCTCGCGGGAGGAAACAGAGCCTACCGCATTCGATGAAACAGCTGCCCAGACTCTATCCGGCTGCCGGATTCTTCTTGCGGAGGATAATGATCTGAACGCCGAAATTTCCATCGAACTTTTGACCCGCGAGGGGCTTTTGGTCGAACGGGCAAATGACGGGGTTGCCTGCCTGGAAATGCTGCAAAAAGCGCCGGAAGATTATTATGATTTGATTCTGATGGATATCCAGATGCCGATCATGGACGGCTACAAGGCAACGCGGGCGATCCGGCGGTTTTCGGATAAGAAGAAGGCTGGCATTCCGATCGTTGCGATGACAGCGAATGCATTTACAGAGGATAAAGAGCGGGCGCTGGAATCCGGAATGAATGATCATATGGCGAAGCCGATTGATATGAAGGTGCTGATGAGTGTGCTGGAGGAGCAGATTTGTGGGCATAAAGGTTTATAAATGATGAAAAACGGCACACCGCATTCTCATCACTAAGTAACGAGAATGCGGTGTGCCGTTCTTCAAATCCTATTTTGTAAAATATTTCTCTTTAATGATCTCCACCGGCATCTGCTGTCCTGTCCAGAGTTCAAAGGATGCAGCTCCCTGATAGAGAAGCATGTACATACCGTTGCTGGTCTTGCAGCCTGCCGCTCTTGCTTCGCGCAGTAAACGGGTCTCCTGAGGATTGTAGATGACATCGAATACGAACAGGTCTTTGTGGAACATCGTTGTATCAGTAATGATCGTGTTGTCTGTCTTCGGAGCCATGCCGACGGAAGTACCATTTACCAGAATCGCGCTGTCTGCGATGGACTGGCGCAGGATCTCCGGATCGGAGTAATCATGCAGGGTTACCTTGCACCCTGTGCGCTCGTTCAGTTTCTTTACAATCTCCTCGGCTCTCGGATAGAACGCGTCCTTGACGTTAAATACGTTAATTTCTGCCACGCCGTCTAAAGCTGCCTGTACAAGAATCGCGGTTGCGGCGCCGCCAGCACCTAAAAGCGTCATTTTCTTGCCAATGATGTCTACACCATTTTCTGCAACTGCACGCATAAATCCGACACCATCGGTCGTATAAGCAGTCAGAACACCGTCGTCGTTGACAATCGTATTGCAGGCGCCGGAAATCTCGGAAGCCGGTGAAACCTTGTCTGCCAGCTTGCACATGATATTTTTGCCCGGCATCGTGATATTCCAGCCGCGCGCGCCCATCGTCCGCAGTCCCTCAACCGCCTGCGGCATCTTCTCTTCCGGCACATCAAACGCCAGATATGTATAATCCAGACCCAACTGGCTGCACGCCTCGTTGTGCATCTCCGGCGAAACACTGTGTGCGACCGGGCTTCCCAGTAAACAAAGTAAACCTGTGTGTCCTGTGATATGATTCGACATCTTTTTTCCCCTTTCGTTTTCTCTGTCAGAACTTTCTGAGCAGTCACATTATTTAAACTTCTTCACCTGTGCAATGATCTCCTCGCAGATCTCATTCGCTGATTTTCCATCGGTCGCGATCACAATATCCGCTGCCGCTTCATACGCCGGTCTGCGCTTCTCCATCAGTTCGGAAACATATTCCACTGTCTTATTATTTTCCAGAAGCGGACGGTCATGGTTCTCTTTGACACGCTCCAGAATCGTCTCCGGCTTCGCGGTCAGAAGTATAACCTTGCCGCTCTTTCGCATCTCCTGTACATTGACCTCGCGCATCGCTACGCCGCCGCCGCAGGATACAATCTTGTTCTTCTCGTTTCCTACCTCTTTAAGCAGGTTTGTCTCCTCGTTGCGGAAATATGCCTCGCCGTGCAGATCGAAGATCTCAGAAATGCTCATGTTGTTCTTTTTCGCGATCATTTCATCCATTTCCACCACATCCATCGCAAAGGTATTCTGCAGTGCATTCGAAACGGTGCTCTTTCCGACTCCCATAAATCCGATCAGGAAAATATTGAATCCAAACAACTCATGGGACTGGATCCGTTTGCTCCGGTAGAGGACGCTGTCGTAAACTGCCATGATTGACTTTTTGTATTCATAATCATCCAGCTTCGCAAGCATCTTGCTCTTCTTGCGCTCTTCCTCCTCTGCCTGATAAATCGGAAGTCCGTTTTTCTGTTTATAATTTGTAATCTCCTGGATAATCTGGCAGCGCATCCGCAGGGCATCGATCAGAATCTCGTCGCACATGTCCAAATCATTTCGCAGCTTCTTTAATTCATCCATCTGTCTCATCCTTCTTCACTTGTATTCATTCAAATCACTTTTGCACTTTACATTGAAAGTGTGTTTTATTATTATACCCGAATCAGGATATGAACGCAAGTGCTAATGCGGAATAGCAGGTATAACTGTGGGGGATAGGTGTTGCTGTTCGAGCTATATTTTTATTAGATTCCCAGCTTCTCCTTCATGTAATCCACCGGTGTTGATTTTCCTGTATACAGTTCAATCGCGATCAGCGCCTGGAACAGCATCATGCTCATACCGTTGTATACACGGGTGCAGCCAGCTTCTTTGGCCTGCTTCATCATCACGGTCTCACGCGGTGCATATACCGTATCAGTTACGATCAGATCCTTGCGGAAATAGGACGGATCCGGGATATTGGACAAATCCTCCAGCGGGTGCATACCAACGCCGGTTGCATCACAGAAAATGTCTGCTTCTTGCATTTTCTCTTTTAAGAGTGCCAGATCGCCCAGGTCATGCATCTCGGCCTTGCAGTTAGAGTTCTTGTTGATGATGTCAACGATCTCCTCGCCGCGTGCATAGAACTTATCTTTGATATTGAAGATATGCAGCTCTGCAATGCCGTCCAGTGCACCGCGTACTGCAATGGCGGTTGCTGCGCCGCCGGTACCGATGAGAACCATCTTCATTCCCTTGAAATCAATACCTTCTTCCTTGATTCCCTGCCAGTAGCCCATACCGTCGGTGTTGTAACCCTTCAGGTATCCGGTTACATTGCCGTCTTTGTCACGGGTGTTGACTACAGTGTTGATCGCGCCGCATAGCTTTGCAGCCTCGTCTACCTCATCCAGATATTTGTGAACGACAGTCTTGTTCGGCATGGAGATGTTGGAGCCCAGCATCTTCAGCGCACGGATACTCTCAACCGCTGCTTCCAGGGTATCGTTGTCTACCTCGAACGCAAGCTGGATAACATCGTCTCCATTTTTGTCATAGGCAAGGTTGTGGGTGGTCGGAGACTGTGTATGACGGATCGGGTAAGCCATTAATCCTACTAATTCGGTATGTCCTGTAATGTTTGGCATGATAATTTCCTCTTTTCTTCTCTATTTTTATAATCAAATAAAACGATATCATTCGTTCAGCGAACAGTCAGAATCTTTCAAATGCAATATTCAATTTCTTACTCCAACGGTGCCAGCTCTAAAAATCCTCTCGCTTCCAGCACGTTCAGAATCGCACGTCCTTCCATCGTTCCCTCCATGATACGGCGGGCGCGGACGGAATCTCCGATCGGGTAAATGAATGTATCTGTGTTGTCAAATGCCTCTTCGAGCTGTGCCAGAATCGGATTGTTGGCGCGCATTCCCAGGCAGTTGAAACCGAGGTCAAAGTTCAGATCCTCGATCGTGCCATCCGGCAGCTTCACGGTAAATGCGTTCTCTTTGACTTCCTGCAGCGCAGTATTCACATACTCTTTCACACCGTATTTATCGTGTGTCTCACGCATGGAACATTTCGTGATCGGATCTGCCAGCATACCAATCTGCGGGAGCATATCCACGATGGTACACTTCGCGCCGCGCGGTGCGAAATACTCCACAACATCCAGACCAACGGAGCCGCCGCCGACTACAACCACTTTTTTGCCTTTGCAGAAATCTTCCGGGTATTCTCCGGCTTTTACTTTCTGAATCATCTCGAAAATGGTATCGACATGACCGGCTGCGATGTTTTCCTTGAGTCCCTTGATCGGCGGAACGACTGGAACGGAACCGGTTGCGTTGACAATGATATCCGGCTTGAACTGTTTGATCTTGTCCACGGTTGCCTCGCATTTCAGGAAAACATACAGGTTTTTCAGTCTCTTCGCACGTGCTTCCAGATATTTCGGGAAGTCTTTCATACGGTTCTTGCTTGGCAGGTCGGAGATGAAGGTGGAAAGTCCGCCTAATTTACCACTCTTTTCTAATAAGAATACGTTGCATCCAACCTCGGCTGCCGTGCAGGCTGCTTCCAGACCGG
>OHAC01000505.1_pt1 | contig 40664 bp, 41 predicted proteins | sample 1577051 | NCBI WGS metagenome assembly OHAC01 (sample SAMEA3541499, study PRJEB24748) | human gut metagenome | biome: human gut; feature: human-associated habitat; material: faeces | place: China | collected 2012 | reverse complement strand
GTTTTCTGTAATGTTTTCTGTAATGTTTTCTGTAATGTTTTCTGTAATGTTTTCTTACTAGCTATCTGTATTTATAGTATAGCGTACGTTTTAACGTACGTCAATACATTTTTTATTATATATCATAAAATTTTTAGATATATCTACTCTATTAAAAATTTAGAATCGATATTCATGTTTTTTGTCATTCCTTTGCATTTTCTTTCACATACATTATTTCCTGATTTAATAATATTATTATCACATTTACTTGTTTTCCAACAATTATTCTGTATCATTAAAACGATTTTCATAAGATAATTCCGGATTTAATTTCACTTCCCAATCCATAATATCCTGCGGTTGACACTGAAGTAATTGACATAAATCTTCTATTGTCTTAGTACTTACATCATACATAAATTCTTTTCCTTTATGTTTCGGATCATCTTTATATGCTTTCAGTTTTTCACTGATTTCCTCCATGCTTCCTGAACACATTTTGAATTTTGTCAATGTACTCTGGGGAATTAAGCCTTTCTTTCTAATCACATACGAATTAATTCCCTTTTCTTCCAGTTTTTTTAACAGTTTACTATAATTAATCATGAACATATCTCCCACACAAATATACTATTTTGTATATTATAACACTCCTTTCCATATGTACACAACAGTTATCAATTAGCACCGACAGAAATAATTTCCGTCAGTGCTGTCATCTTAAATAATTTTCCGTAATATTGCGGACGATATTTCCCACATAAAATTCCCTTTTCGCTTCTTATCCATCTGATACATGAAGATGTTTGTAACACGATTTGCGAAATCATCTGGAAGAATATTTCTTTTCAATGTATTGCAGGATGCACAAGCAATTTGAATATTACTCAATTCATCCTCTCCACCCAAATCTAAAGGAATAATATGATCTAATGTCATATTTTCCAATGTCAATTTTTTTCCGCACAACTGGCATCTTCCATCAAACTGGTGATATAACATCTTTCTTGTTCCTTGACTTCTCTTTTTTCTTCTTGTATGTCTCCATACAATCTTTTTTGTTTTCGTATCAAAAATATAATATCCCTTTGTTTTAGCCGGAGCTTTCTTCATATAATTTTTTGCTTGATTTACACTATCGTATTGAATTGCCTTACTGATATCTTCTGTTTTCCGATGCTTTCCGTCTTCGTTGAAGTAAATATAGTATATACCATTTGTAATTACAAGTGCCATGTTCTAACTTCCTTTCTCTAATATTCACTAGGAAACAGTATTGTTGTAACTGATCTGTCTGCTTCAGTAATAATCCATATCTTTCCTTTGCAAGTCTGATATGCTCCCATTATTCTGTTTCCCTCTATTAATGCTTGTTCATTGGCTGCCTTATCTTCTTCGCCCATTTCTCCCCAATCTTTATTACAAAATCTTTCCAATGCATCAAAGATTTCAATTGCAAAAAGCTTGTTTTCCAAAAGTTCTATGCTAATTTTCTGACTTACTACCTGTCTTCCAAGTATGAAGTATTTTGAACTAAACATTTTCTTTCTCCTCTTTAATCTCTTCATAATCAATGAATCCTGAACCCTCTGAACCATCATATTTCCATCCCCATTCCTCATACATCTTTTCTCCTCTTCTTAATGAGTAGCGGTCAATCAAATGACCACTAACTCAATAATTACCTTTATTTTATTTCTTCTTTTTCAAAAGCTTGGAATCATCGAACCATTTTGTACGTTCTCCGCAAAAGTGTGTTCTTGGATGTAATACAACACTCTTCCCAATTCTTTTAATTACTCCGCTCTTATCTGTCTCAACTGCAAATTCTGTTATTGATTTTTTCATCTGCATCACTCCTCCTAAACTCCGAGATACAATCTCATGTATTGATACGCAAGTTTTCTTGCTTGTAAATCAACTAATTTGATGTGATTCTCAATGTCTGAACATTCTGAATGAATGTATGTCAACTTGTCCTCTATCGGCATTGTTGATATCAAATTATTGACAATTGGATATACTATCTTTTTGAATACATTTTTAAAAAGCTCTATAAACTCCTGCTTATTTGGAATATCGCAGTTCATATAGATCGGCTCAATTTCTTCTGTGTATTCCTTAAAAGATATGTAACTCTCACTATTACCACTCATTTCTATGAATTCACTGTACATCATAACTTTTGTTCCCCTCTTCTAATATCCAACTGCTACCCACCAAGTAACCATGCTTACGATAGAAAAAAATGTAACTGCTGTTGTCATATACGCAGAATAATTTAATTCTTTTTCAACTTTCTTTCTGCGCTTATGGCTAATCTGTTTATGTTGTGTCCTGTTCATCTGTACTGGCTTTCGGCAGATGTTGATAGTTTGAATCTTTTTCACTGGTTCTGTCGGCTCAACTACCGTATAAGCTCCAAAGTCTGCGATTGTTTTATATCTCATGTTTTTCACCCTCTTATTCGCATTCAAGATAGATGTGAAACTCGTTGTTTTCACAATCAACCATTTCAACTTGTCTGCCATTCAGTTCAAACGGGATAGAATTTCTGCCGTCATAACTTGCAATGACTTCTCCATCATCCCATATATACATATTTTTGCTTTCGTTCATTGCTGATAAAATGTTTCCTAACTTCATTATTTTTACCTCACTTTCATTCTGTCTGCTGTCCTCTGCTTTAAAGAGAATTGGAACTCTCACCATGTAGGTGGTAGCATTACAGCTTGGCGGATTTCTCCGCCGTTGCCGTTATTTAATTCTTAATACTGAATAGGTTGTAACCTTTTCATATGGTTTCAATTCATCTCCTAAGACTTCCTCAAGTTTCTTCTTGTCTAATGTTGTCCTGCTCTGTGGCTTGTATGTTACTTTAGCATTGTTTGTGATTTCTTCTGTAAGATTGTTCTCTTCCATATAAGAAATAACTTCACGCTCAAGTGCTTTCAGCTCGTTTTCTGTCTCTTCTTTTAATGCTTTCAGACTTCTTAATTCCTCAATTTTCTTTTCCAGTTCGATTTTTGTAATACACATATGTTTTTCCTCTCTTTCTTCTTATAAGAGCTAACAGCTCCGATAGGCTTTAAAGCTATCTAAGGTTTCTAGACCGTCTCATTATCCCCTTATCCCTCATCGGTATTACGTTGGTGTCTTCGGTACGCTTTCGCCACTTCATTTTCACCATTCGCTGTTTGCTCTGTTGTTTTGTTTGTGACTATATAGTACACCTATTTTCGTGTATAGTCTATTGACAAACTAGCTAAAGCAGCCCCTATTTTCGTGTATATATTTGTACACCTTTTTTCGTGTATTTATATTGACTACACGATATTTCGTGTATATAATAATATTAACAGATAAATACAGAGGAGGTTCAAAGATATGAAGAAATCAGTATATGAAATGATTACAGAACGAATTATTGAACAGTTGGAGAATGGTGTGATACCATGGCAGAAACCTTGGAGCGGAACACACAGCGGAGCTTACAACAGAATAAGTAATAAACCTTATTCATTATTAAATCAGATGATTCTAAAACATGGTGGAGAGTATGCAACATTCAAACAATGGAGTGACTTAGGCGGTAAGATTAGAAAAGGTGAAAAATCAGAAGTCGTTACATTTTGGAAAATTCAACCGATTGAAGAAGAAAACGAAGACGGTGAGAAAGTTATAAGACAGATACCTATACTTAAATACTTCAATGTCTTTCATATTTCTCAAGTTGATGGAGTTGAACCAAAAGAACAGTTGAAAATTTCAGATCTTGAACCGATTGAAGAAGCCGAGAAAATCAAAACAGAATACATGAACAGAGAACATTTAAAGATATTTGAGAAAGTAACAAATGATGCGTTTTATTTACCAATTCAAGATTATATTCAAGTACCTTGCAAAGAACAGTATCAAGATATTGAAGAATTTTATAGTACTCTATTTCATGAGATGATTCATAGTACTGGACATAAAAACCGTCTTAATCGTCCAGATATGCAAGGAATTGTGAGATATGGCTCTGAAAAGTATAGTAAAGAAGAACTCACAGCAGAATTGGGAAGTGCAATGATAATTAATATCTTAGGAATTGAGACAGAAAAAAGCTTTAAAAATTCAAGTGGATATATACAAGACTGGTTGCAAGTATTAAAGAACGATAACAAGTTTATCGTGTCTGCAAGTATCAAAGCAGAGAAAGCAGTTAAATACATACTGAATGAACAATAAGAATTAAGGGTGTAGTATATAGGCTACACCCTACTATCATATAAGAAAGAGGTTAAAAGAGATATGAAAAGAACATTGATAACATGTATGATAACAAGCCTGATAACAGGAATGACAATACCGCACATGATTGATGCTGAAAGCACCAAGACAGCAACACAAAGCAGACAAGAGACAACAACAGAAACAACGGTTAATAGTTCATTGAATGGACTTGATACAACAGGATTTGAGACAGAAATATATTATATCAATTCTGCTGAAGATTTCGACAGATGCACCTACGCAGTACAGAATAGAAATGGCAAGATAATTATTGAAGTCGTTCATGCGGTTGTTACTTCTGATAATGGAGATGCAAGGATTACAGCAGATGGAAGTTATATAAAATATTCTGCGGATGATGTACAGACAGGGGATACAATGGAGACTGTATTGGTTTATAATCCATTAAATAATCATATTGATGATGTGATGTACAGAGCAGACACTTTTCTTGAGTAATTCTAATAAGCGTAAAAAAAGGCTAAAGGATTTTTAAAGTCCTCTAGCCTTTTTTGTATTTATCATATAATAATAGTCTGTTGTTTGTGCGGTTATTTTACATCTTGCAACTTATTTTATTATTCTATTTGGGGTAGATGTGTTCTATCTACACTCCGCTATAAATTTCTGTTGAACCACGGACGAGGTGGTTAAAATCTTGAAAAGGGTTTTGTTTTTCTGATTTTGTATAATGTGGTTCTTCCACACACTAAGTCAAAATTGAAGACATAAATTTAAATAATACTCTTTTTCTTCTTATTATCTAGTAGCTGCCCATCTTCCAGATCCGTCTACATAATATCTTCCAATCCATTCATTTGTTGCCATTCTACCATCTGACTTAAGGTAATAATCTCCAACCCATTGAGATGTAACCATTGCTCCATTAGTATCCAGATAATACCATGCTCCTCCTGTTGATATCCAACTTGTCTGCATTGCTCCGGAACTATTCATATAATACCATCTACCGCCAATTGAATTCCAACCTGTTTGCATTACTCCAGAATTATTCATATAATACCAAGTATATCCAACGAGCACCCAACCTTTCGACATAGCTCCACTAGAATTCATATAATACCACTTGCCACCATCATATACCCATTGAGATGTAACCATTGCTCCATTAGTATCCAGATAATACCAAGTTCCGCCAGATGATATCCATCCTGTTTCCATATATCCTTTAGAATTAAAGTGATACCATGCTCCGTTTATATTTTTCCAACAATTTGTTGGATATGATCCGTCCGAAAATTGATACCACCAACCTACACTATCCTTTTTCCAATTACCCATTTCTGGAAACTGAACTGTGATACCATATACTTTTTCTTCTTTAAAACTACATGCTTCTATATAATATGTTCCTGTATATTTTGATTCAAATTCATAATAATACTTTCCTATTCTATCACTATATTTGGGTTTCATTGAAATCGATGTAAATCTATCATTTTCGTATAAGTTCAAAAATGGAGATACTGCTTCATAGTTATCAACAATTATTCTTACTTTTGTTCCAGCATTTACATTAAAAGATAAATAATCCTTATTTCCTCCCTGACCTGAAAACATTAAATATTCTTGATTTGGTTGAAGCTGTGTTGCTGTTGAAAAAGTATCATTCGGTTCACATTCGCAATATACATTTTCACTTAAAATATAGCTTAATAAAATATAATTTGTTGAATAATTCGCGTTGTCCAACAGTATATAATATGTTCCTGGTTTCAACGGTACATATCCCGTATACTCCTTCTTTTGTCCCAAATCATAAACAGTAATTCCATCTTTGTCCAATATTTTAACATTATAATAATACTTTGCTGTTAAACCAATAAGAGCATATGAATTATTTTTTATCGTAAATTTAGAATACCATTTTCTACTATGCCAATTCGATGAATATTCTCTATAATACGTTTCTCCCGATTCCAAAGTAATTGCATTTGACAATGAATATGCGGAAAAAGGATTTACAGTATAAGATACGCCATCATATTGTAGTACCGATTTAATAACTTGCTGTTTTACTAATATTTCTCCACATACTGAACAATGTTTTCCTTCGGTTAGTCCATTTTCTTTTTCTGTCGGTGGCACTGCCTCATCAATTACTTCTGTATGTCCTAATGCTGGAATTTTTTCCTGTTTATTTAATACTGTACCACATACTGAACAGTGACTTCCGCTCGTTAAACCTGTTGTTGTACAACCTGGAGCTATGCCTTCATCAATAACCTCTGTATGTCCTGTTGGATCGATTTCCTCCGAAACAATATCTCCACATACCGAACACACTTTATGCTTTTTTCCAGGCTCTCGACAAGATGCTTGTTCATCTATAATCCAATCACCATATGTATGTGCAATTTTATCAATACTTGTAACATCTTTAACAGCATCACAATCTGTACAGTGAATAGACTTTGTTCCTTCTTTTATACATGTTGGTTCTTCATCAATGGTATAAAAATCATTCCAATGATGAGTAACATAAACTTCAAAATTCAATGTAGACAAATCAATAGCCTCTCTCATATTTGAAAGATAATCATCACTAAAGAGATTCTCATAAGATTTACTATTCCCATTTGTATCACTTGCATATATGTAATAAGGTATCCATTTTCCACTTTCTGTATCTTGATTTATTTCAAAATATCCCTCATACGTTAATGAGTCCGATATTCTATTTAAAAAGATATTTTCATGTTTTTTAGATGGTGAGGAATAACATATATGTATAATGGACTTTGGATTATCTTCTTCAATAGTTACTGATATCTTAACTTTGTCTCCTGCTGATACATAGTTATTATCAATCGAATAATCCACCAAAGTCGGAGGTATTGTATCCGCATTAGTTCCTGTGACTTCAAATTCCAAATCAGTAAAATCAATCACATCATACATTGTTCCTGTATAAGTAATGCTATTATATAAATACATATAATCTGTATTACCATCTGTATACGTCAAGTAATCAACCTGCCATACTCCTGATTCTGTCTGATCGTTCACCTCAAAAGTTCCTTTGTAAATCCCCTCTTCGGTTTCTTTTAACCATACAGTTACTTTATTCTTTGTAATTGGCTTATATAAATAAATCCATTTTGCTGTGTATCCTTCATTCATACACAAAGTAATCGTAACCGTTTCCCCATTAGTTACAGACTTTCTATCTACGCTCATAGAATTTATAACACTGCTGATTGATTTTGCTTGTACTGTAGATTCACTTTCTGCAACTTCACTTTTATCGTCTAAAACTGCTTCATTTTCTACTTCGCTTTGTTCTAACTCAGTTTCCTCCGCAAAAGTTGTTATGTTACAGCTTAGAATTAAAGAAAATATCATTATGAATGACACCATTTTTTTTAACATCCCAGTTCCCCCTTTGAAAAAATATCTTTAAGATGCCTAAATGCAAATAGCAAGTTAATACAATCCCAAATTTTCTCTAATCCCTCCCTATTCATAATATTGAACTGTAACTTCTGTTGAAGTAAATTCCTTGTCCGTAGAAAACTCAAACTGAGCCTTTGCTCCATTTGTAAAATTACTTACTTGGTCATATGCTGTTTCAACAATAACTCCGTCTGCATTTAACAAATTGATATTTACAGCAAATGTTGAAAAATCACTTCCTGTTGTATTTTCTACTACACCTTGGTATGTCTTCCAATCCCCTGCGTATTCATCTGGTACTTCTTCAAATGTTATGTTAGAAAGCATAGAATCTATTGCTTGCTCTTGTGCATCCTTTTCTTGAACGAGCTTAGAATTTGTTTTAAATTCGTCTAAATTGCTTTGAAATTTATCACTTACAGTTAATCCATAATTGTCTGCCATATCTTGAATTATTTTACTACGTCCATCATAAATAGGCTGAAATTCCTCAAGATATTTTCCATAATAATCAACTGGAATATAATCACATATTTCTATATGATCATTTAATAAATTGATGTACGAAATTGTCTCTTCTTGTAATTTACTATCTTCAAATTTTTCATCCTTATATTTTCCAATACAATCCAGTTCGGCATTGATGTAGGAAATCATCATATCTTTATATTCAGAACTTTGTAAGTCAATTGCATCATATCCTTCCTTGCTTTCATCTTGTTCATTTAAAGTCCACCTTGCTTCAAGACCTTTTGCCATGTCTTTCACGAAATCTTCATCTGCATAATGAATTTCCTCTTCTTGTTTGGATTCCTGCTGACTTCCAGAACACCCAGTAAAAAGTAATCCTGTACCTATCATACAGCTTGCTAATAATACTGTTGCTTTTTTCATAATCCTTTTTCTCCTTCTTTCGTAATATTCACCACAAATATCACCTGTCCCTGCATTTATTATACACTTTGTACAATATACATTCAATTATGAATTGTGAATATATGCAAAATATTTATACACTCTATTATATTCGTTTTAGCGAAGATATTCAATCCTTAGAATATATTTTATGCTTATTACATAGAATATGTAGGAGGCAGCAGATGATTGATTATAGTCCTTTCTGGGAAACGTTAGAAAAATCAACTGAAAATTGGTATACACTGACAAGCAAGCATCATCTGTCTAACAGCACGCTTCACCGATTAAAGCATAATAAAGATGTCTCCACTAAAACCTTGAATGACTTGTGCAGGATATTACACTGTGATATTAAAGATGTGGCTAGATATGTACCGTCCGAAGAAGATCAGCCGTTATAAATTTAGAAATATGAAAGATGAATTTCATCTAAAAAAAATAAAGCACTGGATTTTTGCGCCGGTGCTTTTCTATTATAGTTACTGTTTAATAATTCCTTATGTAATTCAGCCATATTCCGTTTATTTTATTCAACCCAAAGGAATTAGCATCAAGATAGTTAGAATGGATTCTAGGGTGCAATTTCGTTGTTTAAAGCAAAGGATATACATATTATAATAGGTGGGGGATAATTAACATATCTTGAAATGAAAGCTCGTATAATAGGATACTACCATAGATATAAATGAGGAAAATATTTGTTGCTGTATCTAGGGAAGTTGCAAAGGATTATCTTTAAAGAAAGAGGGAAGGTGATTTTGAAATGTCGTTCGCTTTAGTGTATTAAAGTGGTAACACGGTAAAGTAGCCGTTACATTTATAAAACATTTCCCTATATCGATATCATCTCTTAATCTACACCAACGTTTTTATGCGGAAAATCAACACTTTTAGCGTTTTACATCAATACAATCATAATACCACAATTTACTTGTAAATCAAGCATTTTCTAAGCATCACTTCTTACTACTGTCTTATCGAACCCCATATCGTTAAAACCCTTATTTTACAATGATTTGAGCGTATTTTTTGAAAAAAATCAAGGCAGCAGGTGTGATAAAATCGTAAAAAAAATAGGCATACCGAGCGGTACTTAAAACCATAATCGATATGCCTATATTATTTTATATGTAAATATATAAAATATCTCAAATAAACATACTTGTTTTCAAAATATGTTTGTGTCAAATATCTTATGTTTTCTTCCTTTCTTTAACGGCTTTGCTTTTCAAAACAGATGCTTGCATTTCTGCTTGTTCTAATAGTATGATAAATGTAACAGGTGTACTGGAAAGTACAGACAACATGAAAAGAATAGATATTTTAGCAAAATACGGACACTTAATAAAACATTATGGAACTGGAAAAGACAGTTACTATTATTTCCGTATTCCAGACAAAACAATCAAAGGTGGTGCATTTCGTAGGAAAAAGAAAACCAAAGAAGAAATAGAATCTGCATTATGTGATTATTTTATTGAAAAAGAAAAACAGAATTCCATTGGAAAGGATACAGCAACTTTTGAACAGCTATTCTATGAATTCATGGAACATAAGAAAGAAAAAGTTAGTGCAGGAACAATAAGGCGAATGTCATTCGATTGGAAAAAGTATTATAAAACAAATCCAGAGTTCATTCAGAAACCATATAAGGACGTTACCCCTATTGACATTGATGATTTTCTGAATAACATAGTGAATACAACAGAGATCAAAGACAAGGCGTTCTGTAACATGTGTGGAATCCTAAAACAAACTTTTGATTATGCAGTATCAGCAAGATATATTTCAGCAAATGAGAATCCATACAGAGTTGAAGTGAACCGAAAGAAAATTATTCCGACTAGGAAGAAAGCAAGTACACAGGAAGTATATAATAATTCCGAAAAACAATTACTACTTGATGAAATGAGTCGCAGATTGCAAAATAATCCGACTAATACATGTATACTTGCTATAATGCTTGATTTTGAACTAGGAACACGCAGAGGGGAAATACTTGCTATTAAGAATTCAGATATAAAGAATGGTGAAATACATATTCACAGGCAGGTTGTAGAAGATTTTGATATATCTAATTTAGACAGTCTGAAACGTATCGGATACCATGCAGTAGAATACACCAAATCAGATGCAGGGGACAGATACATCCCATTAACACAAAAGGCACAAGAGTATATAAAACAAATACAGCGGATAAATAAAGAAACTGGCGAATCATATCAAGATTTTCTATTCGTAAAAGATGGCTATATATTAAATCCTAATAGGCTGTATACTCTCCTTAAAGATGCCTGTAAGCGTTGTATTAAGATTCCTGTAAAGGGAACGCACAGAATCAGAAAGACCTTTGTTTCAACTTTAGTAAACAATGGAGTTCCAATAACAACAGCAAGCAGAATCGCAGGACATGCAGACGAACGAACAACAATAAAAAATTATCTGTTTGATACAAATAACGAGGAAGAAACAAAGAAAGCTATTTTAAATGCTTTAGAAGATAATCCAGAATCTAGTGTCACCACAACATATAGAAATGTAGAAGACGAAAACGTGACAAAACGTGACAGCAACATAATTTTATTTCCGAGCAATAAAAAAGCAGAAAACCCTTGTCTTAAAAGGATTTTCCACTAAACATACAAACGGAGTTGGTGGGATTCGAACCCACGTGCCCCGGAGGGCTAACGCATTAAATAAAGGATTTTCAAAACAAATAATGTAAACGTGACAACTTCGTGACACTATACAACATATAGATACAAATATGGGAAGGAGCATTTCCAATACACCTGTTAATAAAACCCTCTGCTACTAGTTCCATAGAATAATTTTCCTTATGATATTATTATGCTGCTATAACATCTCGTCTTATCAATGCTTCAACATCATATCTTAGCATTGCGTCATAAGCACACTTTGGTATCCTTCCAAGATTCTTCTCCGCAACCTTTTCTATACGCTCTTTTTTCTTGTTACAAGCAAATTCAAACACTTCATCATATGTCTCATATACTTTTTTTCTATTACTTCCAACAAAGTATTTTCCATCTTCATTTTCGTATATGTTATCCGATGCATGACGTTCAAATATTGTATTGATATAGTGTTCAATCAATACACATGTTTCAGGGGAATACTCCTTATTTCCCGGCTTCAGTATATCCTTATCCAAATCAATTCGATTTCCAAATACATGATGCTCGTCATACCAGAGCTTGAAGTTTGCATAATTCTGCCACTCTTCACACACACATTTATCTGCATATTCCGGCTTATATTTTTTATGCACTCCTTTATCATGACATCTCTGCATCATGTCCTTCCACTTGATATATGATTTTTCATAAATTCCTTTTCCTACAGCCATTCCGCTATATCCTATTCTACACATTCCTCTCTTATAGTGTGCCGGATTCCATCCATCTTGCTTGTATTCTACTGCATTTATTACCTGCATTATAAGATCTTCAGACAGAGGAAATACAGATTCTTCCTGTAATTCCGTCAATCGATTATATTGTTTTTCCGTAACTGGATACAGATTTTTATAATATAAATCGTTCTCATTGTTCAATTGATGCCATATTCTTGTATTATTTGTCTTGTCATAATTAACGATAAACGTTTCTACTGCTAATTCTTCCGCAGATACCCTGTGTTTTACATACTTGAATATTTTGGTAGGCTTAACATATTTTTCCTTCTCAAGTGTAAACATCCTTTTTCCAGTTCTTTTATCTTTACTTCCACGCTGAACTCTATATTTTCCATCTCTATATTCAACTACACGCCCATGACTGCTATACCACGTATCTTTGTAATATAACAACTTTACAAATCGTTCATCTCTAGCAATCAAATCTATTCCTGACTCATTCTTTCTCAAGATTCTTGAAGAATCAATTTTCTTATATTTCCTTTTGAAGTGCATGGATTCATCAGAAAGATATTGCTCGATTCTCTTTTGTGCAGTAAGATCTCGATTCTTCTTATTCTTACATTCTTTGCATATTCTTCCCCCTTTAAGTGGAAACTCATTTATTAGTAATTCTCTTCCGCACACTTTACACACTTTTGTTCCATTATATTTTATTTTTTTTATTTTTTTCAAAATGTCCTCCATTCTTTTACCTACATGAACCTATTTCTCATGAAGGTGCAGTCTATTATTCATTCCGGACTACACGGGATTTTTTTGCATCAAAAAAGGCAGTATTTACACCGCCTTCATTTAATTTCTATTCAATTATTTTTTTGAATTTCTTTTAAACCTTTGATATATGCAACTATTGAGCCGAAATCACCTACTCTTTTTTCCGCTCCATTAACATAAAGATATTTTGCTAATTGATTTCTTTTAATATTAGATTTGATTAAGATGATATATGCATTCGTATTCATATATTTTAGTTTTTTATTTAACTCTCTTTTCTGTCGAATGCGCTGTTTTTTAATTGCTTCATGAATGAACTTGGAATCATGCTTATTGATATATTTACTGATCCAATTATAACAAGCATCCCATTTGTACGGTAACATATCAAAATATGTAGCATCGTCTGGATACCACTCAAGCCATAATGCCTTTACTGACTTGCTTGTAATTGTCATATCAGTATGTGATATTTCATAAGCAATAAGCATTTTCTTTTCTTTGACGCACGACAATTTTAATTTTTCTTGTTGTTCCACGTAATTCTCCCTCTATCTAAATTTCTTCAGTTTTTTCATTCCATCTAACAGACGAGTATATTGTTCTTTTAATGCTCGAATATCAGATATTTCCTTTTCCCAATTATCTTTTAACTTTTCCAATTCCTTGTATTTTTTATCTAATGAACCGCTCTGTGCAAGTTCTTCTTTTAATTTTTTATTTTCTTTCTCTAAAAGTGTGTTTCTATTTTCCATTATTTTAAGTTTCTTGTCTAAATCCATATCAACTATATCCTTTCTCAAAAGAGACGATGCATTACTACACCGTCTCACTTTTAAAATCTTTGTCTATATTTACTCATGCTACCCTTGCCAGTAATCTGTCCAAGTGTCATATCTTGAATAATTTTTTCTGCTTTAACATCCTTTTGGAATCGTCTCATCATTTCCGAATAGAATTCAGCATAATTAGCAGGATTGTCTACTTTAACATCAAAGTTAAATGTCTGATTCGTTGCAAACTCATTAAACATGTTCGGAACTTCCGGTGGGTTCTGAATCATGTTATCAATGAATCTTTGCGGATCATTTGCAAAACTCCATAAGTTTTCATGAGCATCGTTATTAAACACAGATGAATTCTTACTTAGCGGAGTTAAAATAGAACCATCATCAAGTACAATTGTTTCAGGTTTCTTATGTTCTCCGACAACAGCCATTTCATCTTTTGGAACAGACTTAATACCTTTCTCATATCCACTAATCTGACTTAAATCAACCCATCCAAGAGGGTGTGCTGCGTTTCTATCTTTAGCAATATGATATTTCTTTTTCGCCCAAGATGCATTGTTGATTTTAGTAATGTATACTGTCTGTCCATGCATCTGTGTTCCAGTAGGAGACAATCCATCTGAACTATAATAATAAGAACCACTGTTAAATGTAACCGCATCTCCAACATTCGGAACACCATCACCGCTTGACGTTGTTGCAGGTTTTGGAGTTGGTGTAGGTGTTGCAGTTTTTGGAGTAGAAGTGGAAGATGATGGTTTTGTACTAGAAGAACCGCCACTTGCTTTCCCATTAGAAGCATCTACAGCTTGTTTGATGATATTGGTCAAATTATTGATCGCATTCTGCACACCTGTTATAGATGATAAGAAATTAGTACCATAATTGGTAATAACTTGATTAGCCGAATTCCAAATTGTATTCATGCTTCCAGTCATTGTATAACCAACACTATCAGCCTTTGCTTCTAATGTATCTCTAATTGCGCCAGCTTCAGAATTTACATTTGCAATCACATCAGATACAAGAACATCAATATTATCCAGTCGCATATTAAGGACTTCTTCATATTGTTCGTATAAATCATCCAATAATTTCTTCTGATCTGCAATTGAACGTTCATATTGAGTTTCAGCCAAATCTTGTTTCGCATCATTTAAATCATTCTGTAACTGCTGTCTCTTTGATGCACCTTCTTCAGAAGTATCTCCTTGATATGCAGCTAATTGTTTCTCGATGGAAGATATTTCTTTCTGCTTTTCGGCTAACTGTTTCTGATAATCATACATGTCCTTGTTGGTATCAAGCAAGTCAGTGTACTTATCAATCAACTTTTGAAGCGCATCAAGTTGAGAATTAATACCATCTTCAACTAAATCTTTAATCGCATCCTTTTCCTGCTTTGCGGATGTAATAGATTCTTGCTGAAGTTTAAGTAATTCACTTCTACGGTCAATGAGTGTCTGATTGAATGGATCAGATTTTAACTGTTCGTCAATCTTTTCCATTTCTTTTCTATACTCATCAGCCTGTGCCATGAGAGCATTGTGTTTTACGCCATGAAGTCCAAATGTAGCTTTTCCATATTCTGTAATCTGACCACCATTCTTGTCGTCATACATCTTCTCACTGGACATAAGTTCTTTAAGGAAATCTGCTTCGTCATTGATTTTAGAGATTCTGTCTTGAAGTTTATCAAATAAATCCCATTGAATCTGACGAATACTATTTCCCCATTCGATAGTACTCTTATTGCAGTCCTGAATAGACTCATCAATAGAATCTATTTCGTCTTGCATGTTATACCATGACTCAGAATACTTATCTATTTTTCCGCTGCTAAGTGCGCTATTTAAAGAATTTACCAGTGCTTCACGCTCTGCGTACAGCTTATTGATTTTTTCATTTTCGTTAGAAATCAGGCTGTCATAATACTTTGTGCTAACAATATATCCGGATGTCTCCGTAATATCAATCGCACCCTCAAGCATTGATTGTGTATGTTCAAACTGTTTTAAGATTGCATCGTATTCATCTTTGACATTATTGAAACGTTGTTCAATTAGTTTAGACTCTTGTTCTTTGAGATCAACAATCGCATCTCTACAATCAAGAGCTTTTTCATACCAATTCTTATAATCACTGATCTTTTCTTTCAGATCAGAATCCGTGATTGTTTCAATGTCAATTTTACCATTCTGGATTTTATCAATCCAATCCGAAGAAAGACCTTCTCCGGCTGATTCAGCTTCTTTAATATATCTGTCATATGCCTGTTGCTGTAATGAGATTTTTTCGGTTACTTTTGAAAGCTCAGAAGATAATGCTTCATTACGCTTTGACCATGTGCGATATGTACTTGAAGCAGTTGTATCTAATTCGTCAATCTTACGTTTGATACGGTCTAACTTTGTTTCAATCCAATCAAGGGTTTCTTTTGTTTCCTCTTTGTCGTTTGATGAATTGGAGGATGAGTTAGATTTTGAGGAAGAACTTGAGGAATTGGAAGAGGATTTTGATGATTTCTTTTTGGAGGAAGAAGATGATTTACTTCCACTACTGCCGACATTAAATTTACCAGTTCCATTAGAGAACGCTGTACCTAAAGAATGCGCCCCCTCATAAGCTAATCTCCCATGAGAACCAGTTACATATCCATTCTTTAATAGAGCTTCTGACTGTTCTCCATTAAACACAATGTCCCCTTGCTTCAAACTTGTAAATGCAGGATCTCCACCATTTACTATGAATGGCTGTCCATCTCTTACAATGATTTCAGGTTTTAACTCATTGACAAGTGCGTGTGGCTCATTCTGCTTTAATCCCCAATTCTTATTTGCTGATACATTAGTTGTTCCTGCTGCATGAGCTGTACCATTTGCCGGAGATACACTACCATTTGTTTTGACATTATATGTAAGGCTTCTTTCCTTATTTCCCGGAAGATTCTCAAGTCCAGATACGTGTACAGTATAATTTACTTTTGCATTCTTATTTGATGGTTTGTAAGCATCTACATCCGAATGTTCCGCAGTAAACTTAACCTTTGCATCCTTATCTTCAGGATCATATCCATCAACAAGTGTCTTGTCTACTTTTGCATTTACTAACATCTGTGGTGTAATTGCTGAAATAGAAGATTGAATCGTTCCAAGAGCAGCTGTATCAAGATTTACTCCTGCATTAACATTAACTTTCGTTTCTGTCAATGTCGTAAGAGCAGATTGTACTTCAGAAGTATCCAATGATAATGATGCTTTTGTGTTCCCATCTAATCCTTGAATTTTACTTGCAAGGTCTTGAACTTTCTGCTGTGCTTCAGTTGTATCTATGTCCACACCAGCTTTGCCAAGCTCATTCTGTGCATTTAAGTTGTTTACAGCTGTTTGATACTCTTGCAACAGGGCAATAGCTTCTCCGATTTTCCCATCAACTTGACTTGTATCAATTGACATAACCACAGAAGTGTTAGTGAGCATTTCTTTCTGATAGAGAAGTGTCTGTAAATTATCAACCGCATCCTGCGCACCACTAAGAGAGATATCTACAGTTCCACCTTCATTCTTAAATTCACCCAATGCTGATTTGGCATCATTTATTTTGGATTCTAATTCATCTGCATTAACTGTGATTTCAATATCTGACTGTCCAAGTTCTTGCTGCTTTTGAACAAGGTATTCAAGTATCTCATTTGCATGTTGAAGTTTCTCTGTTTTTACATCAGGGTCTATCTCAGAATCTTCTTGAATAGTTTCGATGTAGCTTTGAACCTTTTCAATCTCATCCGTAACTTCACTAAATGAAGAGGAATCAAGGTTAATACCATTGAAAGATGTCTCATTCATATCAACGAGAGATTCTTTTGCAGATTCCGCAGATGTTTTTAACTCGTCCAATGATTGTACTGGCTGATCTAGGTTAATATCAAAACCATAATCTTTGAGTTTTCTCATTACCGCCTGGACTGCTTCTACATCAACACCAAGTTTATCTGCAATTTCTTGGTCGTTGCCTACTCCGAAATCAATTTTCCATGAACCATCATCATTCATATGCGCCCATTCAGAATTGATATTTTGAATATCCTTTAAGAAGTTTACAGCACCTTCCTGACCTTCAGTGAAGTAACGTTTAATCTTAGGCATTGCAGATTCATATGCAGAAACAATCTCTTCATTTGAAGCAGTTGATAAGTCTTGATTACTCATCAAATCAACAAATTCACGGAACTTATTTGTGCCTGTCAATCCTTTATCATACAATTCCTTTGCAGATTCAAGATTTCCTTGAATGGAATCATACATATCACCTTCTTCGCCACCAGACATAGCAGCTTGCCATTGATTATAGGCGGAGAGTGCATTTTCATACTGATATGCTAAATCTTGAAGAGTCTCTATGTTTTGCTTAATGCTATCTCTCTGTGTTGCATATGCACTGACATCTTGTCCTGCAAGCAATCCTTTTGAAATAGATTCTTCGACTTTTCTAAGTGCTTCTTGTTGATCGGCTAATGAACCCAAGTAATCTGTTTTTGTACTCTGCTTTTGTTGTTCCTGTAATTGAGCTAACGCTTTCTGATTTAAGTGATATCCATTTGCTGTCTTTTCCAATGCTTTATCAGCATCATCACCAAACATATCCTTAAATGCTTTAACGCTATCCGCAGACATTCCAGCACCGGAAACAGATTCCGAGAGAATTGATTTCAGAGATTCCATATTAGAAGTTGTCTTATTGATAGAATCTTGTGCTTCTGTAAATGACTTTGTTAAGTTGTCAATTGATACAGAGCCGGTCAATCCCATATCAGTAAGAATATCAACCACTTTTGCAACTGATTCAGCAGAATCATCAGAAACAACACCGATTTCAATTGCTTTATCTACAACATCTTTTAATGATGATTCAACTTCATCCAAGTTATCTTTCGTAATATCAATGCTTTTTAAATCTACATCTGTTAGATTTTTAAAGATATTTTTATCTTTTATTATTCCAAGCGCACCTTCTTTACCTGCAAAGTGAGTAAGCATGGATATATCTGTTGCATTTTCATTGAATCCAGAAATGATTCCATGTATATACGCTTGTCCAACCTGTTCTCCATTTGCATTAAACAGTGCTGCATCTTCAATTCCTTTTTTGTCCAAATCAAGGATATGAGAAAGAGATAAATCACCATCTTCTTTCGCAGCGTCAAGGATTCCATAAATATATTCTTGAGCAGATTTTTGACCTAAGAATTGATAAGTACCATCATCATTGTTTACAATATGAGAGAATGCAATATCTGTGACACCATCATATCCTTCTATTTTGTTAATGACATCTCCAAATACAGTATCAATATTGTCTGCACTTGCTCTTAATTGATCGTAATAAGACTCGATAAAATTACCATCTGCATCAAAATACTGAATATCTTGTAATTGTGTCTTGAATCTCTCAAGTTCATCAGTATTCCATTTGATAACTTTTCTGTTGTCCATGTCAACATTTCCGAATGTTGTTGGAAGAGTACCATTTTTGATTTGATCTTCGTACTTGTCAAGTCCCCAATCCTTAATCTTCTTATACTCTTCGTCAATTCCACCTTGAAACATATCTTTGACGGAATTTTTGAAATCGTTTACTTTGATTGCATTTGTATCAAGTGAATTTCCAACGTCATCGAATAACGACTTATATTGGGAATACTTCTCTAATACTCCATCTACAGTTGATGACATTACATCAAAAGAATTCTTTGCACGATCAATCGCAGATGTATCGCCACTAGATAAAGCCTCGTTATAATCATTAATCGCCTGTTTATAGTCTTCTAAAATGACAGCAGGACTTCCAGCATCCAGTCCTTTTGATATAATATCCGCTTGGAGGAAGTTATTGTAATCATCTCCATATTCATCAATTATTCCTTTGAATTTAGATAGTTCAGATGATGTAGAATCAATAACTCCTTCTAAAATTCCGTTATTGTCCCCAACGGTATCGATACGATTCTGTACATCATTCATAAAGGAATTCAATGTAGATTCTGCTTGCGTAACATCACCTTTGAATGTAATTGTATAAGCTCCTGTTGAATCTTTTTGAAGAGACAAACCTTTATCAACATAATTTTTTGCTATTTCCGCTACTGCTTCTGCATCCTTTGAGCCACCATTAAATTGAGCAATTCCAGATGTACGTGTCTTTGTCATTTCAGACTTGATTTTATCAAAACCTGTCTTGTTTTCATTCAGAGTTTTCTTTGCATCTTCAACCTGAAGCTGTTGCATAAGAGCAATCTGTTTTTCCATTTTACCGTTCACAAGATCAATGGAACTTGCACTTTCTCCGTACGTAGATGCTAATTGGTTCTGAATATCTAATAACTGAGATTTAGCATTGTAAGCTTCTTCTTCGGTTAAAGTGCCTGATGCTAAAGATTCTCTTAATTCTTCAACTTTCGAAATCTGATCGTTCAATGAAGAAGTATTTTCAGAAAACTTCTGTCCGGCTGTAGATGCTGAATTTACCGCATCTTCTATCGATTGTTTATATGATTGCCACACCATTACTCCGGCTGATACTGCCGCAGTTAATAAGATAATTGGATTCGCCATCATCGTTGCGAACAATCCTTCTAACGCAGAACTAAAAGATACTGTACTTGCTGTGGCTGCTCCATTTGCAGTAGATAATCCCATTGCTGCTACTGTTGCTTCTGCTTCAGCTTGAGCTACGCCTGAGTTTGTGAGAAGTTGAACTCTCTGTGCATCCGACAAAGATGTACTAGAAAGAACTAACTGCATCTGAGATTCAGACAATCCCTGTGTTAAGTTCAAAAGCTCTTTGAATCCTTTGGTATCAATTGTTCCGCTTTTAACAAGATTCATTGCATTTCCAAGATTGGAGAATTCACGCACTGTACCTTGAATCATGGATGTAAGATTTTTGAAAACAAATGCCCCACCGAAAGTTCCAAGTCCAGCAAGTGCGCCTTTAAGAAGATTGGTTTTGTCCACAAAATCTACAATTGCTTTAGAACCATCTAGGAATCCTGCATACATATCATCTGAAATTAAGGATGTAGATAATCCCTCAAGAGAAGATTTTAACTGATTTGTCTTAGCTTCAAGGGAATTAAGGTAATTATCTTCAAATTTCTTCTGAGCTGTTCCCTCTGAGTTATAAGCCACATTCGTCAACTTCTCAACTTTGTCCCAGTTGTCCATTGCCGCAATAAATTTGTTGTATTGATAAGTCCCGGCTGTTGCGGTCGCAACGGCTTTCTGACTATTGCTATCTAATGTCTTCCATTTCTTTGCGATATCATCAAGAACACCTTCACTCTCTCTGAACATTCCTGTATTGTCACGCATGGACACACCGATTTTCTTCAATACTTTTTCTGTATCGTTTAGGCTTTCTCCTGTTTCTGAATCTACAAATTTTCCTGCCTTAATCTGATTCATACGGGATAAAACAGACTTCAAGGCTGTACCAATGCTTTCATCACTATCCTGTGTCACGTCCTTAATTGTAGCAATAATAGCACTTGTCTTTTCCAAGCTTACCCCTGCATTATTCGCCTGTGATGCTACTTTCATCAAAGCTGTTCCAATACTGTCAGCTCCTGACGCACTTTCCAAATCAATACTTGTTAGGATATCATTCACTCTACTTGCTTGATCTGCTGCCAATTGGAACCCATTTAGTGTTGCTGTTAAGATTTCTGAAGCGTCGGAAGAACTTAATTCTGCATCTTTTGATAATACAAGAGAATCCTTAATCAGCGAATTGGTGTCTGCCATTGATCGTCCTTGCCTCAACCAACTATCCGCTGATTCCGCTACGCTACTTGTCAGACTTCCAAGTTCCTGTGCGAGACTGTTATAATCATTCATTAGATTATCAATATAGTCCGAATCGGCATTTGTAGCCATTGCAAGATTCGTTTTAATGTCATTGAATTCTTTAACAGTTTCCGTAGCTTTCTTTCCTGCTTCAAACATCTTATACATTACATCCTGGAGCGAGTTAGAGACATTGTAAATACTTGAGAATGCTTCTTTTACACTTCCTCCAATTGAAGAAAAGATATTCTGACTCTGCCGTCCTGCATTATTTATACCTTGCAAAGCGTTCTGTAACTGATTAATACTTGAGCTGTCAATGTCTGACCCAATATTAATACTTTCATCTACAGCCTTTTTCACAGAATCAGTATTGACGCTTAAATCTAACTCGATATCCGCAATACTATTAACTGCTGCTTTAATCTTACTTGCAATATCTTCAGAATCAATTTTGAAGTCAACAGGGATTTCCATGTTGTGACACGCTGCATTCAACTTCTCCTGAAATCCATTTTTATCAACATCAATGTCTACTTTTACTGGTTCATCTCCTGTTGCAATCTTATTAATTGCACTTCGAAGATTGGATAACAACTCTTCTTGATTAAACTTCAAGTCAATATTTAATGCTTCACCTGCTGAAGCTGACGCAGAACTGATTGCTTCTCGAATCTGTGAAGTGATTTGTTCGGAATTGATATTGACATCTAAATCGATCGTAGTTTTTCCAACCTCTGTTGCTTCTGATATACTATGTTTTAGTGCTGATTCCATCTTAGAAGCCATATTGATGACAGAATCCCATGCTCTTGAATCAACATTTCCTGTTTCAAAAACATTCATATTTTCTGCTGAAATCTTCTTGATATCAGCCTGTGCCTGTTTCCAAACTGATAAAGCGTGATTCAACTGATCTGCTTGGTTTGTAATGTTGTCCGGGAATAAATTAGGGAATTTACCATTGAGTTCTGACCACATTGAATTGATGGTCGCTGTGGATTTCTTTGTATCGGTAACGAGTTTTCCGATGTTTTGATTTAAAAGGGATTTGTAATTTGAATCACCAAGCTCTTTCTTAAGAGCATCGGTAACAAGGATTTTCTGATTTTTGAAATAATCATAGAAGTCATCAAACGCCCCAGAAGAACGGAGCGTCTTTGCATTTTTCTTTAATGTATTTACTACACTTGTCATGGATGTCTCAAATCCATCTCCAAGATTAAATTTCTGCCCATTCCATGACTTTCCAAGGCTTGTCATCATTGAATTGAGCTGCTTCTGAAGCTTGCTAATTGTTGATTTGTCCGTAATATTAAAAGCGTCTGCCAGAGATTTTCCCATAGCAGACGTATCAATTTTTACATTTTTTAATCCGTTTTCTATATTCTGTTTTAGTTTCTTCGCTGTGTTCTGACCACTCACATCTACATCTATTGTAAGCTTATGCTTTTCTTTCAATAGAGCATTTAATTTTTGTTCTGCTTCTGCGGTATTTAGATCAGCATCTATATTTATCTTAAAATCTTGTGGCATAAGCACTTGCTCCTTATATAGATCTTCTTACTTCACCTTTTAGGCAAAGTAAAGATAAGTCCATTCTACGAATTGTCTCCTTAAGCTGTTCGGTTTCTGATGCTAGATTTGATGTTTTTTCCATCAAATTCACAATGATATCATCATCCATTTTTGTACGAATCAAACTACTTAATTTTTTCTTTTCTTCCTCCGTATAACCACTCCAATTTAAAATTATTTCATCCATAATTTCTGCTTTTTCAAATCTTGGATTAATTCCAAAATCTTCAAGTTTACTGTCCATTTCAGAACATATTTCCGTAAAGTCATATATATTAACAATCTCTCTTGTATCTAATATGACACAATACTTGTCACCAAGATTAATACTCAGTTTATAATATGGTTTTTTTTCTGCTGACTCTTCTATTTTCTGAACATTGAATAATTTTCCATAAACTCCTGTTCCATCTTCAAATCTTCCATAAATTAGATGGTTTATTCTTTCTTTCATTTGTTCCATATATTTATTTCCTTTCATTAATTGAATCTTTTTCCAAATGCTTCAATGATATTTTTTTCTACATCCTGCTCTGTTTGCTGCCAAAATCCACCTTGTCCAAGAAGACCACCATCCTCGGCATATCCATAAATGGTCTGTGTATCTCGCCCGGATGGATTATAACGGAATCCTGTGTCAAGGCTGATTTCCCCATGATATGAATCCCCACCACCTGACAATGACATCTCTGGACTTTCTGCTAACTGTCCTGTTCTGTTATATCTTCCTTCCGGGGAGTTATAGAACTGATCCACATTAGAATGTGCATTGACAAATGAAGTATTAACCACTTCATTCATTGCAGCTTGAACTTCTTTTTGAATTGCTTTTTTCAAAGCATTAAACGAATTGAATGTTTTGCTCATATGTTTTTATTCCTTTTTTGTGTGAAATATTGGCTGAAATGCCTGTTGAATTTAATTGATTTTTGAAAGCCAGGTTTCTGACTCGAATTTTAATATTTTATACAGCTTATTGATTTGCTGCAATTCTGAAATATTTGTTGTTGAATAGAATTTTTCGTTCAATAATTGAATAAGATATGTGTAACTTATTTCATCTATATCTACGGTCACTATAAGCTACTCCTCCTTCATGATGTCTTCTACTGTTTTAATATGTTTCCCGGATAAGAATTCATGTGTCTTCTGAAGCTGTTCTGGATTAAGTTTTCTCTGCCCTTTGAACCACATAGTACATTTACTTAATCCGCATCCAATATAAGAAGCAAAATATTCTTTTTTAATTCCATTGGAATTCAAATACTCTTCAACCACTTGACTCAATGTCATATTTTCTCACATCCTTTCTTTGTAAAAATATTTATCGAAAACGTGAAAATAAATTCACTACGTCCTCCCTATACTAAATCCTCAGTTTAAAAACAAGAGCCAAAAAAGCCTTATAAATAAAGCAATTTTGACTCTCGAAAATTTTTTCGAACCTCCTAATTGGTAATAATATACAATTATTGTTTCTTGTTTTTGTTACTTTTTCCTAGTAATGTAGAACATTTAGTTGAGCAAGTTTTTGTATTTCCAATGATACGAATTTTTTTATTACAAATTTCGCATCTGCCGATCTTCCTATCTTCATTGAATTCCCATAGGTCAAGCAATGGATTTACAGATTCGGAAACAAATAATTCTTCGCCCTGCTCCTGTGGAATATCAAGTATATAAATTTTATCATATTTCTGTAAGACTTCACGCTTGATATATCCATGCCTTTCCAATCTATCCAATGCTTTTGAAGTAATTTTTGTGTCAATCCATCCGTCAATTGTTGCCGGAGTAAATTTGTTTTTTTGCTTTAAACCTTTGTATAATCGGATATAATCATTATCTTCACCATATCTTTTCCTATACCTTTCAATCAAAACATATAACACAAACAAAACATACCTGTCATTTTCGCAGCCTTTTCTAGTAGTAGCATCCATCAAATAATCGTACACATTTGACGTAATAAAAACTTTTTGAAGTTCATCTTGTTCTTTTTTTATTTTTTCTCGGCTCTCTACAATCTCTTTTTCTCTCTTAGCAGACGATTGATATACATCTCTTCTTGGTGCAATAACAATTCCACCTTCAACATTTCCACAAAGATTTTCATACAAGATATCTCCAAAACAATTCCACAGAATATCCTTTTTCTTTTTCTTAAATTCTTCTGAATGATATTCTATATCCACAAGATAATTGACAGCTTCTTTCCTATCAGAGATAATCTCTTTTATCCTTGCACTACAATAGATGATAAAAAGCTGTTTATCTGATTCCTTTGCTTTTAAATCTTTTTTCATCTGCTTGTATAACGCTGAATGTTCTTTCTTCAATTCTTCCAATAATTCTCGCAACTGGATATACTTATCGGATGTCCTTTTCACTTCAATGTTAGAATCCTTTAGTATCTCCGGATTGAATATTTCTTTATTTGAATAATTTATTTTTGAGATGCCACTTGATGTCTTTTCCGCTACATATTTGCTTATTCTGTCTGCATTACTCTTTTTATTATATTTCTCGCACTGTGCAGATTTCTTATCTTTTGCATACATAAAGAAATGTGGACATTTATATTTGCATGTACCATTATTTGAATCTTTATAATCCATATAAACAGATGCATACTGTTTCAAGTCCATAGATTTCTGTGTCTTAAAATAATCAATAACATAATTATTGTATGCGCATAGAATCTCTACTAGCTTTGTATCTGGTTCTTCTTCTGAACTAAATATCTTTGTTATTGCATTTGAAACATATCCAATATTTTCATTATGAAAACTACTTGTTAGACACGTCACAATGGCTTCATCAGAAATCAACGAAGGTTCTGCTTTTGTCATATCATAGAATAACGGCTGCTTATTTCTGTCCAGAATATCCAAAAATGCTTTGTCATGTACAAGACAGATATGATCTCCATCCCAGTCAGCCTGTAACACTTTAGAAATCAAATCATGTGAACTGACAATGGTATCCGTCCCAACAAACCATTCTTTACATTCTTCTGATTGTAGCACTTTTTTGATTCCATGCTCGCAATCTGACAAATGAGGATAGCGTAGACAGCAGGTTTCTTTGATTTCTTTACCATCATAATAATGATTGTATATATAGTCTTTCGGAATTAAGCCTTCCGGTATATCTTGCCCTAAAAATAACCACTGGCAAAAAGCAAACAAATCCGGACAAATGTAACTCCAAAAACCATCTAAAATCAACTTGCATCCTTGCGCTTCTTTTCTTACTGACTTTAAAGCACTTTCCATCGTTTTCTGTACATGAACATCATTTAACATTTGCGGATGCTTTAAGATAGCTGCATGAAGTGATTTTAATTTCGCTCCGTCAAATGTATCATCTTCTGACTCCAATTCAACCCCCATAAGTTTTAATGCAATCTTCGGATTTATCTTTGCATCATTGATATAATTTACTGTCTTCTCCGTCAAATTTTTAATGGATTCCTCTGTTAAATTGGCTCTTGGAATTGTTTGAAACGGCTGATATGCCACTTTCACCTCTTCTTTTGGTGTATGCGCACAGTTGTTAATTGTAATTGACAGATTTGATTTTTTGAAACAATCTCTGTACTCTTGCATAGATTGGTAATACTTCCGCATCTTTAGCTGACTGTCTGTAAGAATCATCTTTGCACTTAAAAACTCTTCTACAGAAACAAAATTTCCCCAAGCATCTTTCATATGAACATCAGACAATTCTTCTCTGTATTTCTCAATAAATCTATGGAAATCAAAAGGGAACACCGCACCTTTCAACCATCCACCTCTTATCTGACAACTGCATGGAAATGTACCCGGCATAAAAATCCCTGCTCCATCCATATGTTCAATCGGAATCTCCATTTTTTTCAACTTAATTTCTAACGTATCTACATCCAAATAATTAACCATTCCAGAAACCATTGTTTTAAAATCTGGAACTATAATTACATCATCAATGCTAACACCGGAATCATATTTCACACTGTTTGATATATTTAAAGCTTTTGCTGAAAAGAACTTTCCCATGTTGATTCCACCTACAGAATTAATACGTTCTTGTGTCAATCCGCACATAAGAGACTCTTGATTCTTCTTCCAGTATTCTTTTTCCACTAATGTAATTATTTTTTCTTTCATCTGCCCTGTGCTTGAAGTATAGAACAGATAATGTTTATCATCCAGATTGACACCTCGATCAATAATCTGACTAAGAATACCTGTTAATATTTCACTACCGCACTTCAATAACAGGAACTCTGTCAACAACGGAACATCTGTTAAGTCTACATTGCATCTTCTAACACACTCGTTTTCAAACCAAACAATCCGATTATCTGTTCTCATGTTAGCTGTAAGATTTCCTTCTTCATCCGAAATATAGATTGCTGATTTTCTAATTTTACGAATCCCATCTGAAGGAAATTTTCCAATCTCATTGAGCAAATATTTTTTGAAGTTTGATTTGTCTAATTGTGATTCTAATAGCTCATTTGCTTCTTCACCATTAATGTGGAATTCCTCCGCAAGATGCTTTGGTGTCGGATATTGAACTCCCAATCGTTCTTTTAACTTCTTATTGCTGATTCCATCATTATATAGATTATAATAATCTTGCTCTATTTCTGTCAGACATGCTGAAATATTCAATTTATACACCTGACATCTTCCAAAGTCTAAATTCATTTGTGCTGATATGATAACCACTCTCCAATCTTTTGTTCTTATCTCTATACTATTCTCCATCCCTTTCATGAAAAAAGGTATAAAAATACCAACCATCGGTATTTAATCATTTAATGGTTGGTAAATACTTTACTTCTTGTATTCTTTTATTAAATTTTCATACAATTGTTCACTATCTTCCGGTAACTGCTCAAAATAATTTATTAATTTATCGGGATCTTTTTTCCATATAAAATCCGATTCTACTTTTTTCTTTGATATTAAATACAATATAGACATAACAATTACATAGGCTAAAAGAACATATAGCCTAAAAAGTATAGCTACTCCAAGCAACACAATTAGCATAAGTTTCGTGCATATAATCCCTCCATTTGCTACATCACTTATTTCATCATCCTTTAATTTCTTATAATTCGTTGGCGAATATGTTATATGTCCATATTTTTTATTTGCAACATAAAACACATCAATTCCATTAATATCAACACAAAATTTTTTCTTGCGAAAAATTAAAAATAATAATTTAGAATAATAACCAATTGCGGGATTATTTTCATATTTTTTTAATTTCATTGCATGTCCAAATTCATGTATTAATGTTCCAACTTCATTATGTAAAATAACTATGATAAATGAGATTATTATGTCATATATCAGCCTACTACTCATCACTAATCTCTCCTTCTTTAAAATAATTAATCATATCATACTCTGTCAACTATCAATATTCAATCATCTCAAAACAAATTTTATACATTTTATAAAATCGTTATCTTTTGTTCGTTTTTTCCCCACATCCAACCACTCCAAACACACCTCTTCCTACACTTATTCATTAAAATTGGCAGCAGAATCCTCTCAGAACCAACCAAGCCAAGAAGAACTCACCTACAATTCTATGAACCAAAATAGGGTCGATTTTATTTGATTTAAGCAAGCACATACACCACTTTTTGTAATTAATGAAACTTCGATTTCATCTGCCAATTTTTGACCTCATTCCATACATTTTCATCAATTCGTTACCACATGCAATCGTATCTTTGTATAACTCTTCATTTTCTTTTGTTACACCTATGGTAATAAGCATTACATTCACAGCTGCATCTCTTTGGTCTTCTGAAATTTCTTTCAATTCTGCCAATGTAACTTCCGCTTTTTGAATCTTTTCATATAATTGCTGTTGTTCTTCCGGCATCTCCTTATACGCATGAGCGTCATACTTGTTACAGAAATAATGGAATATTGCTCTGTTATCTTTATACTGGAATCCAGCTATGTACAACATATAGTGTAATACTTCATGACGAATGGACTTCTTTGTTTCTTCAAACTCATAAAGACAGCAGTATATATTCATTACAGTCTGTTTTCCATAAATTCGAAGATTGCCTTGCGTCCGATAATTAATCTTATGTTCTTTATCAGTCTCATAATCTGTATGGAAAATAATAGGTAATATCTCTGTCTGTACCACACCGAATATAGAAAAATGCTTCTTTTGTATTTTATCTGCAAATTTCTTTGCATACTCCAAATACTCCTTATATTTTTCACCAAACTCAGCACAAAAATCTTTGTAATATTCCATTTCAGTTTTTAATTCTGTCATTTCCTTCAACAACTGTTTACGATTCTTGATAACTTTGACGCTTGGTACTTCTTCTTTATTGCCAAATCTGTAATTGTAATACAACTCTGTTCCATTCCAGAATGAGAGATCCACTTTTACCCTCTGACAATGTTCACATTTTGAACAAGCAAAGTCTCCTCTATCACACATAGCACTTTCTCCATATGTGACATCTTCATTATATAGGTCACATACATCTCTAATGCAGTCTGTCTCAACTGAATATATATCATATTCCTCTTTATTTAATGGTTCTGCAATTAGATGTATCATATCTTCCATTTCTTCCTTTAATCCCATTATTAATACATTTTCCTCCAAAATTCTTTTATCTTAAGTACGATACAACTACCGTTTCTTTGTTACTTTCTTTGCGGTAAGGTATTTAGCATTTTAGCGGAACAGCAATCTTTGATTGCGTTGTGCAGCTTAATGGTAAATAGTTGGTGTCAAAGAAAGTAATATGATATATCAACATGCAAAATCAACAGCTTTCACCTGTGCAAGCTTCTTCTGTAAATCTTCATCCATCTTTTCTAAGAGATCAGCCTTATCAAAGAATGTCATATGCTGTGATGTGATAATCTGATTGATAAGTTGTTCATATTGCTTGTAGTATTTATCTGATAAATTATTCATAGTTCTTGTTCTCCTTATTTATATGTGGGGGAATCCCCACTCCCCTTTAGACAGCCACCTTATCTTGCCACCTTGCGGTGTCAATCTAAGCTGTCAGTCTTTTTTCTTAATACGTACAGTCACATTGCTTCACCGTCTATAGACGGCTTGCAATATGCCAGTCCGATTAAGAAAAATCATATATTTTCAAAATGCTACCCCCTTCCTATATGATAAATATTCTGTCTGGCTCGATATTGACACTTCACTATATATTTAGTGAGATGCCAATTCTAAGCCAAGCCATTTTATTCTAATATCCAATAGGCTTTATTTCTCATAGGATTAATAGAACCATCTTCTAAAGTTCTTCGATAATCTACTAGAGATTTCTTAGTGAGATTACCATTTTCATCTATCTGCTTATTTCTAAAACGACATTTATATCTGTTCTCATAAAAGTCTTGTAGGGCTCCATTTAATGTATTGATTCCTTGTCTTCGTAGTTTTACACCTATATCTTCAAATCTTTTTACTACTTCTTTTCTTTCTGCTGAATACAGCCATTTTCCTTCTATAGATTTCAGATATTCTAAGAATCCATCTTTCTCTTCAATGTTTATCTCTAATTCTTCAACTTTATCTGCCAAACTATATCCTATTAATCCAATCATTACTGATTTATATGATTCCTCTTTCATATCACCTAAAATCGTATTATCCATCAGATATTTATTCAATCTCATTTCATTAAAAGCTATATTGTTTTTATCTTTGTCATTTGAAAATTTGGTATAAAAAATCTTGTTGTTCCTAATGCGCTTACGATTCTGACCATATTTATTTAAGAATTCATCATATTTGATTCTATATGTCATGACCGGTTCTAATTGATATTCATTTGTGTTTATCAATCCCTGTATTGCCTGTCCAGAATAATTTTTCAAATAAAACGTACATGTATCATCTTCTGATGTCCTTCGTTTTCTTCCCAATGCTTGTATAGCTGAATCTGCATCAAGGATCTCAGAAAATATATGTTTTACTTTTGTATCCTTAATATTTACTCCGTTATCTAGAACTTTGGTTGTTATAAGAATTCTTTTATCAAAGGTAATCGTTCCATCTGAATGTTCATATATGCAGTCCTCATCACATATTGATTCAACTTTTTTTGCATTTTTAGAAGCAAAATATTTTGCTAAATTACCATATTTTTCATGCAGCTCAAGCATACGTTTCACAGAATTACAAAACACAATGATTTTACTATCCTGTTCCTCTTCTAGGATCTTATCCATCTGCGGAATAAGATATTTCTTATCATAGAAATATACTTTGTCAACATATGAATAATCTTTTGGGATTAAGAAATAATGCCCTGGTGTAACAATTTTTTTCTGTATCATCCAATGAAAATATACTTTTGCTGTCGCACTAATATAAATCACAACATTGTCTTGTTGCTTCTTTAAATATCTATAAGCTAAATCTGTGTATTCATTAAATAATGCATCATTCGTAAAGTAATGACATTCATCAGCAATGATATAATCGTAATATGGTAGTTTCTCTTTATGTTTAATTCTGTTTTGAAGTGATTGATATGTTGTAACATAAACTGTACTGTGTAATTTCAGTTTTTTCACATCTTTATATGTCTGTTCTTTTAACTTTGATCTGTTACACAAATATAAAATTATTTTATTAGTTTGCTGTGCATATTTCCCAAGTACATTAAGCGTAAAATATGTCTTTCCGGTTCCTGTTCCACCATCAAAGATTATTCTTGTATTATCCCAAGATTTGTATTCATCTCCGATTAAATCAGAAAAACGCTTTTTTATAACATCTGTTTTCTCCATTGGTACACCTCCGACTATCGGTTAATATAGTCACTCATAGACTTTCTAAGCTGTGGTGTATCTTTGAAGAAGAAAACATTTTTTCTACTGCCACTCTTTATATCTGGTCGCATATCTATTAGTACATAGCCTTTCTGCATCAAGTAACCTGCCATTCTTTGATTAAAAATGGTAATATTTTTAATCTCGTTATTCATATGTCATTCCTCTCCTATCTTGTTTTTATAAAAAGGATGAACTTTAATCCCCTTTATAGACTCTGTAAACGCTCAAATTACTGCTTTTTAATCCAGTTCTTCTTCAAGCTGCTTGATTGATATGTGGATTGGCACTGTTCCAAAAACTTCAATGTATTCGCCAGCATATTTGTCGTGCAAATCAGCTGTCAAAATAACTGTTCTGTTTATATTCACATTACATTTCCACTCAACAATATCGAAACGTCCAGCATGTGTAGCTTTCTCAAGGTCTGTCATAAAATCTTCTTTTTCAATAATATCTGCCATTCCTACCGTGTTGAAGTGTCTGCTTGTTACCAATTTTACATTCAACTTTTCTGATATGATTAAATCGTATAACTGCTTGCTTGTAATTGTATGCATATGTTTTTTGTCCTCTCTTTTATCCAGGAACCACAACACAACGGTCGCAGTTCCTTCTTATATAAATATGTTCTCTGTTATGACTACTCTTCGCTAGAAAACAGGGCATTTACATAACTATAATGCTGTGGAAGTTCTACAAACTGCATTACAAGCACATTCTTATCATTTATTCCCTCTTCCGTGTTTTCATTATAATCTGCCCACTTTTCGATAATCTTATCTACCGTGTCTTCGAAACTCATATCTCCAACTTCCTTGATAAGCGGAATATTAATTTCTGACTTCTTCAGTTTTTCAAAACAACTTTCCATATCTGCAATTACGTCATCATAAATCTTGTCTTCCGCATCCTGCATTACTTCTCTCATGATTTCTTTCATCTGTTCTTTTTTCATAATTTCTAATCTCCTTTTTTTAAATAATTTTTATTTGCTAGGACTGGCATTGGATATGTAACCAGTCCTATATATATCTATTCTCTCACTCTAAAATGATTTTTCTAAAAACTGCACTTCTACGGTTTTCCCGGTATCAAGCATTTCTATTTCTACAATCCGACCTGTAGGAACGTTTCTTTTCCTAATGTTCATATGTTCTAGCGGAATTTTTGTATATTCAAGCTGATATCCATTTCTGATAAATGAAAAGAACAAACTTCCTGCCTTATACATCTCGTCTGGTTCACAGTATTGTATCTGTGAAAATGGTGCTGACATTTGATTTGGTGTGTCTTTATCTACAGAAACACGTCCTGTTGCAAAAATGATATTTCTATGTACCGCTTGTACTTGCATGATTTCACCTCCATCAGTTTTTGAAATATTCATCCAGTTCTTCAAGGGACATTCCGTGTTCATCCGTCTGAATGACATTGTTCTGATTCACGACCATCCATCCCATTGCACCGCATCCGACAGCTTCTTCAAGGTGCATATTGTGTCTTGCAGCTCTTTCTTTAATCATGCTCATAGTAAGCACTGGAACTACATTGATTGCCTGAATGCCTTTGTCATTTGTTTCCACATCAAACTCTACGTGATCTCCTGCATCTAAGTGTCGGAATCCACTGACTTTAATATTGGAGTAGTGAACGAAATACTCTGCTCCATCATTCCCTACAACGAATCCGTAACCCTTCTGTGTGTTAAACCATTTTACTGTACCTGTCATTGTTTCGTTTCCTCCATTCTTAAATTTCTCTAATGCGTAATTTTCCTGCATTATCATTCTCTCTATCTCTGCGTCCTCTTTCTCAAGAAGACTTTTCTGCTTTGGTGTCAGACTAGTCAGAATTTTCTCTTTATTACATTTCATTTTTGTAAGACAAAAAAGTTTAATTGCTTCATCTAAATCTTCACTTCTTTCCTCAAAATCTCCTTTTGTAATATGTCCTCTAACAAGAGTGACTGTATCTCCTTCTATTCCAACTACTGTAACTTTTGTTGGAACACTACCTGTTCCTTTAAACATCTTGTAATAATGTCCATACATTTTAATTTCCATATCCTTACATTCTCCTATCGACTTAAATATTATTGTTGCTCAACTTATCGTTCATCTGTATGTCAAATCATGATAAGTTACTTGCCAACTACTGTTCAATTCGGATTTTCTACTAAAATAGTAAATCTCTACTACTCTTTTTCTTTTCTGTTGGTTTTTCAGATGAAGTAATTTCATCAAAGAATCCTATTGATTTTGAGAGACGATTACTGTTTTGCGCTGTTAAGTTACGCTTGATTGTATCTTTGTTAGAATCAATGATATCTTTGATTTCCTCCATCTTTTTGTATGGAAGAGATAAGCCAGACAGAACACATAATGTAAACGCTGACTCGTACTGTACATATGTATCAAGTGGTGTTCCAACTTCTGCATAAATATCTTCCATACGAATCCCTTTTCCTGCTCCTACATTCGTAAGCCCAATATATTTAATTACTTTATCTTCTTCCAATGGGGCATATACATTGTTGTGAAATGTGCTGAGAAGATTTTGTAAATCGGATTTGTCCTTTCCAAGCTTACTGATGATTGAACAACCTCTACTACTTAACATCTGTTCAACTTCTGCATCATCTATATTTCCAAGTGCGGAATTACAATCCAAAGTGAGCAACGCATCTAAATGACAAAAGAAAATTTCATTAATTTTCATCTTGTTATTATTTTTACTGTTATCCAGAATAAATGTTGTTCCAGGTTCCTCAAGAGCTTCTATCTCAGCTAATGTTTCATAACTGTTTATTAATGCTTGAACTGATTCTATTTTGGGATCAGGCAATACTGTAATAATGATGCAAGCCTTTATTTCCAATTCGTTCATAGCTACTCTTTTCGATGGCATTACATCACCTGCACCAGTTCCACCGCCAAGCGAAGCTGCAATAAACAGATATTCTATACCCGGAAGTTTTTCTTTGATTTCATTGATGATGTTATCAATATCCTTTCGGAACAGCTCTCTTGATTTCTTCCTATCTTTATTACAGCCTTCACCACCTGGTATCTGATATTTATATTCTTCCTCAACCTCTGTGAGGCTTTCTAAATCTGTCGTTGCTGTATTGATGAATAGACTTGGATATTTTGCTCTATGGAATGGTAATATCTGATTTCCTCCATAAGCTCCAATTCCAATAAATCCACATTTAGGTTTTAACATTCCTCTTTCTCCTCCTTAACTTCCGGCAATAAATTGATTCCTTCTTTAGTTAATATGTAACCATATGCTCGATCAACCTTTGCTCCTTTTTCTACAAGTCCAATCTTTTCCAGTTTCTTCATATATTTATATACTGTGTCCGTCTTTATCACTCTGACACGTTCTTGTATCTCTGCACATGACATTGAATGCATGAAGTCTACAGCTTTTGATTTCAGCATCATGTTCATGATGATGTAAGATATCCTGTTCAATTCCCTGTTCAATTTCGTCTCACCTTCTTCCAAACTTTTATTCAGATTATGCCGAGAGCTATGTGATCTCGGATACTACATTGAAAAAATAAATGGGATGTTATCCCGTATCTTTCTTGTAATCTGCTGCTAGAAGCATACTCCACTTCTACACTCGGCATTATATTGCTTACATCCATTACATTCTCGTTTTGTCCAGTCCTTTTTGTGCATGTGATGATTCCTCTATGTTCAATTTTCAAGGTTCATTTTGAGGTACAAAAATAGAAGGTTGCAGGACGTGATAATGCTAAAGAATCCTTACCGTAATGTATTTTTATACTTATTCAGTTGATTTTTTTCTATGGAAATTGTGTGACAGACTTGCCACAATTAGAATTTGATGTTATACTTGTTCTTGTTCAGGGAACAGTATAGATTCTTTGTGAGTCTGTACTTACATATAGAATGATATTGGCGTATCATTCAGAAGATCGATGCTTTGGCGAGTGTCGGTCTTCTTTTTTTGTTTCCAACTATATTATACGAACGCTTGTTCGATTCGTCAACTGCTAATATGATTTTTTCTGTTTATTTCTGTTCTCCTCTCTTCATATGTGACACTTATCTCACTCATGTCTGTATGTCTCTGTATCTTTCGATGGAATAATCATATCACCGTTTTATACAAATGTCAATATAATTTCACCATTTTCACCATTTTTTATTTTGATTTATATTATTTGATATTATAAAACTTCTCTGATATAATAGATTTGTGAAAGAGGTGATATAAATGCTTCCTATTAAAATGGAACTCACAGAAAGAGTTGCTGCTACACTTAGACGATTAAGATTGGAATATCCTGTTGATGGTGAAATCCTTACAGCTGAAAATTTATCTAAAGCAATTGGAAATAATCGTGCATGGATGTCTCAAATAGAAAGTAGACGATTAAAAAAAATCAAACGTGAAGATATCATTAAAATTTATAAACTGCTTCATAACGAACCTGATGAAAATAAGGCTGAACAAATGGCAGAAGAAGACTTATGTTCTTGTGTAGAAAATCGTTTTGATTCTGAGCAACGTAATTCTTCATTTGTAAATGATTCTTATTCAGAAGGAATTATTTCTTTAAATAATTTAATATCTAATCTCAGAGATGTGCTTTTAGATGCATATAAAAATTTAAATGATAATGGTGATCGGAATGCTTTATTAGGATGTATTGAATCTATGATTGATAATTTTAGCAATGATTATGATCATACTCATGCAATATATACGTGTCCTATTTCTTATGCTGATCCTACATATTTCGGAGAAGAATATGCAAAAGAATATTATAATTCATTGGACAAAGTATATCAGCAGTATACCTTATCATTGCATGAGGCATTTGAGAAAGCTGATATAGATTCTTTTTTAGGTCTTTCTTGTATAATTTATTCTGAATTGATTGATGATATAAATTCTATAGAAGGAAATGAATCATTTGAAGATATGATGGATATAATTATGAGCATTGAAAATTTCTGCAAACGAACATTTACCTATATAAGAAGAGTTCAATCTGGTAAAAAGCATGAAATCACTTTGAGTTTAGACAGCATATTTAAAATGCTTTTAAATCTATTGAATAGCTTATTAAACAAATTAAATCTAAACTATTTATTTACCAATATCATACCATCATTTCAATCTACTCCTGCTGAATTAGATGCAAAACAACTTGAATTGAATAATGCGATAATGCTTATTATAAAGCATGTTTCTACAAATAGAAATTCATAAAATTCCCTCCGGTTATTGTGCCGGAGGGTTTTATCTGTTTTATTAGAATCAGATGGACTGCACTCCAATTGGAGTGGACTCCATTTGGTGCAAGGATACCTGTATCAACAAGATCTTCTAATTCAGGAATAAGTTTTGTAAGTTTTTTATAATTATTGAGAGTATCTACCGAAATCCCAATCATTTCCGCAATATCTGACTGATTAACTTCCGAAACTTTCGGTAGTTTTTCTGGTCTGCCTTCTCTAACACCATAAATTCTTTCAAGTTCTTTGATACGTTTTCCTACTTTCTTTGCTGAACCACCTATTTCGCTCTTACATTAATTTGTTTCTTCTTCCTTCGGTCTATCATCTTTGATTGTTCCACTTAATTTAATACACATTTCTTTAAGATGTCTTTCTAGTTGATTTATTTCTAAACCAGCAGATTTTATTGCATTAGCATTATTTTGAAATGCATATTGATATACAGCTTCTACTTTCTTTTTCCCATCCATCCATTGATTTTCTTCTTTTTCTAGCCACCCCAAACTTTTATATAATTTTGAAACTTCTTCCAAATCCTCAAATTTTTCAAATATATTGCTTTCCCCGTTTATAAATCTTCTCTTTTCTTCAATATCTTTCATGTCCAAAATTACAATTAATGGAACAAATATAGATGCACATATTCCACTAATAGTATCATCATCAATTAACTTATTACTTTTTGCGGCATCTATAATAGCCATTCTTTCCTCATATATTAATCTATCTCTTAAAGACAGCCTATAATAGTCAGAGAAAGTTTTTATCATCGCTTCAAAGTATCTACATCCACCATAAGTTGAATAAATATTTCCCTTTTTTCTTTTAACCGGTGGAACATATACATTTATGTCAAAGAATTTATTCAAATATCCTGTTGAATCAAAACCATTTCCGTAATAATTAGATATCGTATATATTAGTTGCTCTTTGTTTACGGAAATAACAAAAATAATCCTATCGTCATCAAAGTAATGCTTTATACGCTCTAACATTTCTAATGCATAACTCGGTCTACATCTGTCCAACTCATCTACGAAAATAACTAATTTCTCCGCTTGCTCAACTAGTACTTCATTTAATATTTGTTTTACCTTTACTCGAAGTTCTTCTGCTGTTTTTACCTCCTCAAGAATATCTATATCCTTAAAAGCATTTATAACCTTTTGACCATCAATTGATATCTGACTACCTTTAAAGAATTGCAGTCCAAAAGAAATTGATGATGCAATCTCTCCTAAACGTTCAGAAAGATTTTTAGCTCTGGTTGTATTAATCTGCTGTATACATTTTTTGGAAATAACCAATAACAATGACATCAATGGATCAGAATGATTATCATATAACCAAGCATCATAATATATTGGAAGATACGAATGTGTTATTATTTGTTTTTCTAATTCCGTCCCTTTAAAATATGGTTGAAGTTTTTCTAATTCGTCTTGAATGTTTTCGTCACCTCCAGCTTCTTTTTTAAAGTAATTTAACGTTTGATATTCTAATGTTTTTTCTATCTGTCGAACATAAAAAGTCTTTCCTTCACCCCATCTAGCATCAAGACTAATAAATTTGTTTTCACCTATTCTTTCCAAACCTTCTATAAATTCTATAATTTCTTGATTTCTGTCATTATTTTTTTCTTGTTCTCGAATCAATCCCAGAATATTCTCATCTGTTGCTTCTAATGTTGCTCGTTTCATTTGTCTCCTCTTTTCTTATGGTATCTGAAACATTAATTTTTTCCCATCTGGTAAAACAACCTCTGTATTCTTCTCCAACTCCGAAGTATCAATTTGTATATTTAACGAATCTGAATTTGTATTATATTCTACCGTATACTGAACAGTCTCTTTTTGATCATCCGTAAAAAATTGATAAACATTTATTCCCACAAATTTAGCCCCTGATAATATAAGTTCAACTAACAGAGAAACACAAATATCTTTCATTATCTGATGTTTAGAGAAAAAGCGTTTTATAGGATGCTTATACTTTTTTCTGTATTTCTTCAAACGTTGTTCATAATTAGAATCATATATTTTTAATGAACTTATTAACGAATAATATAGATTAGCATATCCTGCCATATTTTCTATAGTTTCTGAAGATAATTCAGCAAGAACTTCAACTACAATCTGAGAAATTGCGACAATACTTTGCCAACATGGTTTTATCACATCGTTAAGTGTCTGCATTGCTCTTTCAACTATATTTTGTATCATCCTGTTTAGCTCATTTATTGTATCTATCAGCTCACTGATTTTTTCATTATTATCCATATACTTCTCTCCTTTCTTGTCCAATTTTGTCCATGAAGTAATTTATACAATACCACAATATATATGTTATTTCAATATGTTAATCACATTATATAGTATATTCAGAACATAACATACATTTTTGAAGTTGTCCATTCAACTTACACATTTAGCTTTGTATACAGTATTTGCAATCACAACTTCGACAATATCAGACAATTTGTACTTTTCTATTTCTACGTTATAAATATGTTTAAGTTTTTCAATCAAATATTTGTATTTCCATCCTCAACAATGTATAATAAGAACGTGAGTTCGCCAGATCTCATTTACTACACTACAGGAGCTTTCTAATGAAACAAATAAATTTAAAACCAAGAAATCCATTACAGGAACTATTAAACAAATCCCATTCAAAAGCAGAAGATTTATTATTTTCCATCATTCAACATCTTCCGGTTGTACCCTCTTTCTTAGCCAACTGGTTAGAAAGATATATGGATAAAAGAATCGCAGAACTGCAACAAGAAACAATTAAGCAACAATGGGATAAGATTTCTCTTGAACAGGTTATTGATGATATACACGATCAGCAGAAGCACACAGAAAAAGCACCGACAGAATAATTTCCGTGGTGCTTCTTTCCCTTATTCAACCTTATCTAATTCCATCATAGTGCGTCCACATACGAATAATCTTTACTGTTCCTTCATATTCTACGGAATCAACTACTACAGGCTCCTCATATACTTGATATACTAATCTGTGCTGAATATTAATTCTCCTTGAATATAGTCCATCTAAATTTCCAATCAAACCTTCATACGGAGGTGGACTCTGAAACGGGTTTTCTCTTATAATTTCTATCAACTTTTTCGCTTTAGAATCCAATCTTACACTTTTCAACTTTTTTGCATCTTTAGCCGCCTGTTTATCAAATAAAATACGGTACATAAATTCTTACCATTCTATTTCATCTTCTGTCAGACAATCCTCTAATGAAGATTCCTTGCCTTGTCTTAAAGACTCTGCTATTCCAGGAATCGAATTCAAATACACTGTTTCTTGCATTGCATTCCAATCATCTTCTGAAATAAGAATAGCATTTCCTTTTTTACTAACAATCAAGGTTGGATCACTATAACGATTGACATTTTCAACAAGATTATATAGTTCCTTTCTTGCGTTTGTAATATTAATAGCTGTCATAGTTTAACCTCTTTGCCTTATATACTCGGCTTTGTTTTCTGTAATGTTTTCTGTAATGTTTTCTGTAATGTTTTCTGTAATGTTTTC
>OHAC01000501.1_pt1 | contig 40895 bp, 37 predicted proteins | sample 1577051 | NCBI WGS metagenome assembly OHAC01 (sample SAMEA3541499, study PRJEB24748) | human gut metagenome | biome: human gut; feature: human-associated habitat; material: faeces | place: China | collected 2012 | reverse complement strand
TGCAATTCATCTCCCACCTGTAGAGGAAGGAGAATTCTTGCTATAATTTGTTAAATTCTGAAGTTGAACGACTCAAAAAGATTCTCGCAGAACACAACATTTCAATTGATGATGAATAACCTATACTAAACTTGGTGTTGGGTTTACGCTCAACACCATTTTTTATCTACACACTTATTTATTTTCGTTTATAGTTTGTCTTTTTTAAGAGAAAGCCGCCTCTCACGAAGCGGCTCCCAAACTTACTATATTGAGAACTTCCAGAAATTTTACAACTAAATCTCACTTAGATTGCCTTTGATAAAGCTTTTGCCGCTTTTCAAAAGCATTTAGGTATTCATCTTAGTATCCATTCATAAGCTTCGAAACGTGATTTTTCCTTTTACTTCTGGTATATCTACAAGATAATCAAGATACATAATGACCGCTCCTTTGATAGTTGTATTCACAACTAAATATAGCGTATCATAAAACCAGCGATTTTACAATCAAAACCACTGGTTTTTCCTATAGTTTCAAGGATTTTTCATACTTTCCAATTTCCACTTTTTATTGAGTTGCACTTGTTTCTGGAAGTTCACACAATACTATGATTCTTTAAAAGCGGCTTAGATCGAATATCCTTGAGAAAAAAGTGTAAAGTAATATTGACAATATCATAAACCCAGTAAAATCAATACTCCAGGAGCTCAATTTTTAAAATGGAACAGTAATGGAACAAACTTTCCCGACATAAATCCTCTCATACAGTCCAGTCGCAGAACACCTATTTTCTCCAACTTTCTATCACACAGGAATGCTTTTTGCTCTTTTTATCATAGTTAATCCCAACCAGTAAAATTTCTCCTGTATAATCTTCCAATGCCTTGGCATAATGTTTTTCTTTAATCTGCTCGATTGCACCTGTTTCTGATTGATCATATTTTAATTCAACCACCAATGCCGGATAATCGATATGCTTTTTCGGCAAAAATACAATATCAGCATATCCTTTTCCCAAAGGCATTTCGCGCACCAACATATAATCATTCATAGCATTGTAATATGCTAAAGCAATGACACAACTCAGCGCATTTTCATCATTATAATTTAGAATCGATGTATTGTTCTCATGAACAGTATCTATTCCTTTTGCAACACCCTCAGCATCTTTCTGTAAGGTTGCCCGTAATAACCACTCAGATTGTTTTACTGCTTCAATGACCTGGCTCCAGTTGCTCATCTGCACCGCATCCCCAAACGCAGATTTTACTTCTTCATTTGGAATATATACTTCCCGTCGATCCCTGTCATAAGCCAGATAGCCCAGGTGGATCAGCACAGTCAATACATCATCACGACTCCGAAAGCTTGTCATATCATTTTCAAACGTATTAATATTAATTTTCAGATGCATCCCGGTAAGCATTTGCACAATAGCATCTTTCAATCCATCAAAATTCATTCCGATGTAACTTTTTAATGATTCATACGTCTCTGTCTTTGTTCAATAATTGGCTACCCGTTTTCTGCGAATTGCATCTACTACAGATTTTGGATTATAAATATGCAAATCTGTGTCCAGCAGATACCCATCATACCAACGTTTCAATTCTTCAAAGTCCATCTGATAATGTTCACAGAGATTGATGACTTCCTGCTCGGTAAAACCAGTATATTCGGCCAGAAAATCCGCATTTACCATTGTAAACTCATCAAAATTGTTTAGTGCAGATTCTGTACCATATTTCTTAAGATGTTTTATTTAGTTTATAGTTCTTGCTTATCAAAAAAAAGACCGCCCCTCACGAAGCGGTCTTATAACCAATTTTTTTCTTTACACCGGTTCCCCAAAGGTATCCGGATGATTTGAATCAAATATCTCATTACAGGTCATTACTGTAACCAGATTTTCTGTCTCAGACAGATTAATAATATTATGCGTCCAGCCCGGTATCATATGAATCGCTTCGATCTTGTCTCCGCTCACTTCAAACTCTACTTTCTCACCGGTATTGATATTGCGTTCCTGAATCAGTCCATGACCTGCCACGACAATAAAAAGCTCCCACTTGGAATTATGCCAGTGCTGCCCTTTTGTAATACCCGGTCTGCTGATATTGACAGACACCTGTCCGCAATCCTGTGTATGAACCAGTTCTGTAAAGCTTCCACGATCATCCACATTCATCTTTAACGCATATTTAAACTTCTCTGTCGGCAGATAAGTCAGATACAGACTGTACAGTTTCTTTGCAAAAGAGCCATCTGGCATCTTCGGCATCATCAGAGTCACCGGCTGTTCTTTGAACTCCTGAAGCAGATCCACAATCTCGCCCAGTGTAACCTTATGTGTCACCGGCACATAGCAATAACGTCCATTTTCATCTGCCACAGTCTCCACACCATCAAATTCACAATTCTGCTCTTTTCCTTCCAGCAGGTCAAACATTCCCTCTACCAGATCATCGATATAAAGCAGTTCTAACTCTGTGCTGCGATCATTGACAGTAAACTCCTCATCATTCGCTACCGCCCAGCAAAAGGTAGAAACTGCTGAATTATATTTCGGTCTGGAGTGTCCCATCAGGTTTGGGAAACGGTACACTGCTACTTTCACATCATTCTCTTTGCCATACTGAAAAAACAACTCTTCTCCGGCCTGTTTGGAACGACCATATTCCGAATTACCAAAACGTCCTGCCAGCGTAGCCTGAATGGAAGAAGACAACATAATCGGTGCCTTATTTCCATCCTTTTTCAGTGTATCTAACAATTCAGACGCAAAACCAAAATTTCCTTTCATGAAATCTTCCGGATTCTCCGGACGGTTCACTCCTGCCAGATTAAATACAAAATCTGCTTTCTGACAATAAGTATCTAACTCATCCCGTGTGGAATCCAGATCATATTCATAAATTTCATCCACCTGAATATTCGGTCTTGTCCGGTTCTTGTTATCTCTGATATTTTTTAAATTGTTCACAAGGGCAGTTCCAACCATACCCTTTGCACCAGTTACCAGTATATTCATCCTACATTCTCACCTTTTACTGTTCATTTTCCGTTTTACGCCAAACCATTTTATTTACAACATTTACATATCCCTGAATGATTCGTACTACTTTCATGGATACCGTTTCATCTACATAGTCCGGACAAGGTTTGCCAAGCACACCTTTCTGCTTCATATCAATTGCCATATCCGTTGCATTTAAAAGTTCTTTTGTCGTAATACCGGCCAAAATAAAATCACCGGCTTCCAATGCTTCCGGTCTCTCCGTAGATGTACGGATGCAGACAGCCGCAATCGGATGACCAATGGATAAATAAAAACTGCTCTCTTCCGGTAAAGTACCACTATCACTGACAATTGCCAGTGCGTTCATCTGCAGGCAGTTATAATCATTAAATCCAAGTGGTTCATTGACTCTTACTCTCGAATCCAGTTTAAATCCACTCTGTTCCAGTCTGTGTTTACTTCTCGGATGACAGGAATAGAGAATTGGCATATCATACTTTTCAGCCAGTGCATTGATAGCCGTAAAAAGACTCGTAAAATTCTTCTCAGTATCAATATTTTCTTCTCTGTGTGCACTAAGAAGGATATAATTGTTTTTTTTCAGTCCCAGACGTTCCAGTACGTCAGAGGCCTGAATCTTTTCCAGATTTCCACGTAAAACTTCTGCCATCGGAGAACCTGTCATATAAGTTCTCTCTTTTGGCAAACCTGTATCTGCCAGATACTTTCTGGCAAACTCTGAATAACACAGATTGACATCTGAAATGACATCTACAATTCTTCGATTTGTCTCTTCCGGCAAACACTCATCCTTACATCTGTTACCTGCTTCCATATGGAACAATGGAATATGAAGACGCTTTGCCGAAATAGCTGACAAACAGGAATTCGTATCACCAAGAACCAGATATCCATCCGGTTTCAATTCACTCAAAAGTTCATAACTTCTGCCAAGAATATTTCCACAAGTCACACCCAGATTGTCACCAACAACCGGCACCAGAATATCCGGTCCAAATTCCCCCTCATTATTCTTTAATTCAAAATCTTCCCAGAAAACGGTACTTAAATTTCTGTCCCAGTTCTGATTATAATAAATCACACAGGTATCAAAATACTCTCTGCATCGTTTGATCACGGCTGCCAGACGGATAATCTCCGGGCGGGTTCCAAGACCGATACACAGCTTTGTTCTTCCATTATTTTTCCATTTAAAATTATGTTCCACTTTCATCTGCTTCTTTTCCTTTTTTACTTTCATCATAGTCTTTTCCGAAAGAAATCTCCAGTACAGACTGTAAACTAATTTTCCATCTTTGCCAGTTCTTCCTGAATATAAGAAAGAGAAGCAATCTTTGCTTTTGTCTCTTCCACATTCAGTAAACGCGTATTATTGGAATTAAACTCTGTCAGCGTATTGCGCTTCGCATCACCGTCTTTGAAATATTTATCATAATTCAGGCCACGGTTGTCCGCCGGAACACGATAAAAATTGCAAAGGTCAACGGCCTTGGCACACTCTTCATTCGTCAGCAATGTCTCATACATCTTCTCTCCATGACGAATACCGATCACTTTGATATCTTCTTTCTTTCCACCAAACAATTCACAAACTGCTTCTGCCTGTGTCTGAATCGTACAAGCCGGTGCTTTCTGAATTAACAGATCTCCATTCTCACCATGCTCAAACGCAAACAATACCAGATCCACAGCTTCTTCCAGAGACATGATAAAACGTGTCATACTCGGCTCTGTCAGTGTAATCGGATTGCCATTCTTAATCTGCTCAATCCAAAGCGGGATAACGGATCCACGACTGCACATTACATTTCCATAACGGGTACAGCAGATCTTTGTTTTTCCGGACATTCTGGATTTTGCTACTGCAACTTTTTCTTCAATCGCTTTTGTAATACCCATGGCATTAATCGGATAAGCCGCTTTATCTGTAGAAAGACAGATCACAGACTTTACACCTTCCTCAATTGCTGCAGTCAAAACATTTTCTGTACCGATAACATTCGTACGAACTGCTTCCATCGGGAAAAACTCACAGGACGGAACCTGTTTTAATGCTGCTGCATGGAAAATATAATCTACACCTTTCATTGCACCTCTGACAGACTCAAGACTCCGAACATCACCGATGTAAAATTTAATTTTCTCTGCTACTTCCGGCATTTTTGCCTGAAACTCATGACGCATATCATCCTGTTTCTTCTCATCTCTGGAGAAAATGCGGATTTCTCCAATATCGGTAGAAAGAAACCGGTTCAAAACGGCATTGCCGAAAGAACCGGTTCCTCCTGTGATTAATAATGTTTTGTCTTTGAATAAACTCATTTTCTTCTCTCTCCTTTACAAATTGTATTTCATGAATTCATCTATTTTCGAGTACAAAAATAAGAGCCCGAAGGCTCCTATTATTTAATATATGTACTTATTTTATATCAACAGAATCCTCATTCATTGCCAACCATTGTTGTACAGTTTCCAGATTCACTTTGGCTGCTTTTGCAATCGTTTCTACTGATACACCTGCTTTAAAAAGTTCAATTGCCATTGACTGTGCTTTCATTTCTGCACCGATTGCCTGCGATTCTTCTCTCTCCTGCTTCATATGTGTTTCCTGATCATATTCAAAAATACTCATCCTTAACACCTCCGCTTTGTTCCGCTTCAGAAAATCTTCCAAAATTCCGTTCCGGATACATTCATCCACAGTTTTTTCTATTGCCATGTCAAACTTCATCTGCTCCTGATATTTTCGAACAGTATCCACAAAAATCATATACTGATGTAATGTTGGACTCCTTTGTATACTTCCAATGCTACATTTCGGTCTTTCAAAAGCATCCGAAATACACGATCTTTGTACTCTTTGGCAGGTTCTCCAAGCACCTTAACCATATGCATCATTGTTTCCTGTAAAAATTCTGTTGAAATACCTTCCATTTTCTGTTCATTCTGTTTTGCTACCATACATTTTCCTCCTCTGTTTGTGCAGAGAAGAATATGTATGATATACACTATCCCCAATCTAGTATTACTACCCCACAAAATTTTCTCTGCCTGTTTTAATGTGTTGAAATTCAAGCATTAAGAAATTCTGTTAACTATTTTAGAATACAGATTGGCAACTGCCAAATATGAATAGAAGAATATTAATGCTTACACAGAATGTAACATTACTGGTAATATCCGTCAACTATTTTTTATGTTCTTTCACTTTTTATCTCTAATGTTTTATTTTTTTTACTATTCCATCCAATATAACATCTTTCTTCACAAATAGTATCATAAAAATTAATATTGCAAATGTAACTATTCCAACTAATATTTCTATACATAATCCAACAACAGATACATTTACAAATATACTTACTAGTCTTACTGCAATGAACATTATAAAAGCACATAAACAATATAATGCCCAATCTTTTAGAGATTTTTTTAATTCAAGATCTTTCCAGACTCCTACAGTATGTATTATGCATAAAATTAATTCTGCTCCTATTGTTCCAATAGCCGCTCCTTTTGCACCCATTATAGGTATAAAAATTCCATTCAACAATAAATTAAGAGCTGCACCACAAACAACAGCAATAATATACGTTTTTTCTTTACTATTTGGTATTAAGTACTGAGTTCGAATAATATTTGCCCACGATGATGTTACTAAAATAATCGAAAGCATAGTTATTATTACACCACATTCTTCAAATCCTTTTCCATAGAAAACAATTGCAAACGTTGGCGCAATAGATGCTATTCCAAAAGCCATTGCTGTTACCAAAATTCCTATATAATGCATAGATATTTGAAAATAACGCTGACTTTCTTTCTCATTATCATTTGCTAATAAATTTGAAATTTTCGGCAACATAACTGTTCCTATAGCAGTAATAACGCCCAATGGCAATTTTACTATTTTCTCACTATATTCATATATTCCAACAGCAGCAATATCATGATTAATCCACTCCAACATAATTTTATCCATAATTGTAAATACACTTGTTGCTAAAATTGGAATAAATAATATTATATTTGGTTTTATGTGCGACTTTATTTCTTTTATTGTAACTTTCACAGGAGGAATTTGTTTAAAAATTATAGGAAATAGACAAATTTGCCCTACTAACGTTCCGCCCGTCATAATTGCTATATATTTATAAACATCTGTCTCTGCATGAATTAAAACAAAAATGAGTGCAACTTGCAAAAATTTTACAATCATTCCACGTGTAACGGTTATTCTAAACTGTTCTGTCCCTGCAAAATACCAATTTACATCCAATCCTACAGATAATAAGTATAATATTTGTATTACAAGTGCTAATTGATATTTTGACTCAGTAAAATAAATAAATATACTATATATAAGTAAAACAATAATCGTACATATTATTTGAAACGAATAAATACTCCAAAATTTTTTTTGGCATAATTCATGATTATCTCTTGATTTTGCGATTGTCCGTACACCATAATTTCCGACTCCCCACAAAATAAAAAGAGCAAAATAACTAGCTACTGATGTTGAATATGAATATATTCCAACGCCTTCTGCTCCTATAACACGTGAAATATAAGGAGCCGTAATCAATGGTATTATAATTACAGAAACTTGATACAAAATATTGTATAATATATTTTTTTTCAGTCTTCCCATTTTTAATCTTCACTATGATTAGTTTTTATACCGATCATATATTCCTTCCTACTAATGCATTATTTTCTGTTTATAGTTTTAATCATCAGCTTCCTTTTCCAAGAATAGCCTTCATAATCCTTTCACAATTTTTGTCATCTTTATATTCAAAAAATTCTTTTTCTCCTTTTATAAAACCATTCATACTTAACATATTATTCAAATATTTTATGATCAAATTAACAACTTCATTTTCATTATCTGTAACAATACCAAATAGTTTTTCATTAAAATACCCCTTTTGGTAATGATTTTCAAAAAATTGTTTTTGATCAAACTGATAAAAAATAATAGGTTTATTCATATATGCCATATCAAAATATACGCTTGAATAATCTGTAATTAGCATCTCAGATTCTTTCAACAATGTTTGCACATCATATCCTTTAAAATCTCCTATTTTTATATTCTCTGTTGCTGAAAATGCTGATATAAATTTTTGAATTTCATAATGAGGATAAAATATCATCGTATATCCATACTGTTTTAATGCTGTATTAAGAATCTTGTTACTTATTAATGATTGATATCTTAAAAAATACTCAGATTTTTTGAAATCTTCTATCGAATCTGCATTCACCCATTTTCTCCATGTAGGCATTAACAAAATTTGTTTATGAGTTGAATAATTTAATAATTTGTCGTAACGTGCAAGACCAGTATAATTGACAACACCCTCCGGATAATTATAATTAGCTAAAACATATTCATATTCTGCTTTTGCACCACATATAAATGTATCTACTTTAGTTTGAGGATAACACAATCCCGGTATATAATCCTTAATAATACCATGCTGTAAAAAAACTTTTTTCCCAGATAATATCATTTTAAAATTTTTAAGTCTTTTATCTAATGTAACAAAAAAACCGGGATTAGGCGTAAACCCCATAATGTGTGAACTTATCAAATAATCTGCTTTAACAATAGCTATGTAATGTTTAAAAGATCCGTACTCTATTGTTTCTCCTATCGCACTTACTTTATGATAATCTGGTGAAGTTGACTTTATAATATAAGCTACTTTCAATTTTGGAAATTCATTTTTTATATACTCAAAAAACGCATAACCATTATCCCGTGCATCATCACCTCTTTCAGAAATTAGCCATTGGGGATATTTTTCCTTTTTCACAAAATATGATATAACTTTTGCAGTACATAATTTCATTCCCGTAATAAAATATTCCTTCACCACGTCAAAATGATGCATTTTTTTCTCCTTCTAATTTTGTTTCTTCCATATGTTTTCTTATAACCAATCTTGCATATATTAAAGCTATCCAAAAATATTTATAGGTAATACTGTCTAAACTACATGACATTATTAAAACAGTTACTAATAGTGCTATACGTGACGTGTCATGAAATCGAGATAAATTTTTCAATAATTTTGCAATGTAGGACATGAATAATCCAAATCCAATAATCCCCCCCTCTACTAAGAGTAAAATATATAAATTATGTGAAGCACATGTTCGATACACTGTCGCAATTGCTGAGAAAAAATTTCCGCATCCATATCCAAATACAGGATTCCTTTTAATAAGTATTATCGCATGTTCCCATATTGTATATCTGTTATGTGATCCTGACTGGTATTCATTTAGTCCTAAAATTGTGCTTGAAGAAAATCGTGTTTCTAATAAATTTTCTGGTAAAAATCCTCGTATTATACCAACGCTCAGTAATGCAACTATTAAAAGTCCAACTGCTTTTTTTCGTTCTCCACGCCGTGATAATTTCATACATATTTCCACTGCAAAACCACCTATAAAAGCCATTAATGCACCTCTTGATCCAGTAAAGAGAACACCCACCATTAACCATGCGGCTATTAAGAAGTCAATATATCGATGTATTTTATTTTCAAAAAAATTTTTCAATGCTATTTGTACTCCTAACAAAATGATAGATGCCACTACATTTGGATCCAAAGTAGTACCCAATAGCATTATTGTACGTCTTCCTTCATCGGTAAATCCAGATGCTGTCGGAAATAGAATCAATATTGATGCAGCAAAAAAAGCACCGATAATTAGTGCTTTTTCCACTACTTTCAAATCTATAGCATATATTGGAACTAATTCAATAATATTTAATAAAATAATTTGAACAATATATATTCTCAAAAAATACGACCACCAATGTATATCAGAGGCCCATGCAAATGAGATAATCATATATATTAACCACAGTACAATAGAACTGTTAAATTTGTGTATATATATTCCTTTTTTATAATACTTACCAAGTATGACTATTATTAACACTATTCCTACCAAGCGCAGTATACTTCCCAACGAAGATGCAAGTGCTTCTTCAAAAGGCATCAATACACAATATAAAGCCAATAAATAGGATATTGTTTTACTTACTCGTTTCATATTTGCCCCTCTAATTAATGTTAATCTTATTTTTTAAACAGCGACATTAGCATGTCCTTCGCATATCTAATCATTCTAACTATTTTTAATCCCTCTGGCGGATTGTATTCATCTTCAACAAAAGGTTCAAACGGTAAGTCCATTGATATATTTTCATTTTTTACAAAATAATCTGCAATTTTCATATTAAGTTTTCCTCTTATAATTAAAAACCCCCAATCATAATCAAAAACCAACGGAGCACCTTTTTTTAATGAATAAATTTTTTCGCGACATAAAGAACTACGAAAACTTCCATTTAATTCAAATTGCCATGGATTTTCATACCCTTTCAATATTTTTTTTAAATATTCTACTTTCCATAATCCAATTTGTGCGTTAATTCTATATTTTGCAAATCTTCCACGTAATTCAAAATCTGAATCAAATTTAGATTTTGAATTTGGTCCCGGTTCCCATGCAAAGGTAAATAACCCTATTTCCGTATCATACTCCATCTGCTTAATGCAATTTTCAATTTTGTCCAATCGAATCGGAGATTTTATATAAAAATCATCTAAAACTAATAATACATATGGTGTATTTACTACTTCTAATGAATCTAAAAGTCTTTGACTCCAAGATCTTTCCCTTTCAATATTTGAAGATCTTTTTATATTTAAATTAAGATACTGATAATCTTTAGTCTCTGTATTTAAAATAATATCATTCTTGCAGTTTGGCCAAAATCGATCCCATAAACAAAAAAAACCTGGCCACAAACTTTCATATTTGTCACATGTATTATATATTATCGTTATTTTTTCAAGCATTCTCTACCTCTCCAATAACATTTGATATACTTTATTTAATGCTGTATCTGTCTCTTTAGGTGAAAATTTTGTATAATCTTCCCTTGCAATATTTTCTAAATAATATGTACGCGTTGTTACGTCCATCATCTTTTCAATGGCATCAACAAGAGCATTAACATCATTTGCAGGGATAATTATTCCAGTAGTTTGATCATTTACAATTTCTGTATTTCCACCACATTTTGTCGCTATACAAGGTAATTTTGCTGCACATGCTTCTAATAATGAAATAGAATGATTTTCATGAAGAGAAGGTTGTATAAAAAAGTCTGCAGCATCATAAAATTTTTCGACATTACGTTGATCTCCTGCAAAAAAGATCTTGTCTCTAAATTCTACACATTCATTTTCCAAAAACGATTTATAACTTCCATCACCCACAAATAAAATTTTCAAGTGTTCAGGCCAACTAAACTGCATTTTTTTTATTGCATTAAGAAAAACTTCTAATCCTTTTTCTTTTGTCATTCTTCCCACATATAATGCCACTATATCCTCACTATCAAGTCCATATAATCTGCGAACTTCTTCTCGATATTCTTCTTTTAAATAAATACTAAATTGTGGCATCCGATTATACACATAAGGAAGCATTTTTTTTCTATATTTATCAAAATAACTTCTATTTGTTGCATTTTTACAAACACAAGATATTCCATCCGAAAGATCAAAAATTAATTTTTCTACAACATGCTTACTAATCCATTTTTTCACTTTACTTATATACACTAAATCACTATACATACCATGAACTGTTACTAAAATTTTCCCACGGTGAGCTAATTTTGCTGCTATAATAGCATTTAATCCATCTACTGCCGCTCCTCGAACATGAACAATGTCTGGATTTTCTTTTTTTATAAATTTGTAATAATAATTAATATCTTTCAAATTTATTCCTGAATGGAAATCAACCAATATCATTGGTACGAATTCATAATATTGTGTTAACTCTGATTTTTTCAAAGCTCTAAATTCTGCACTAACGCCTCCTGATCCAGACGGATCTAATACTTGATGTATAACTTTTATCTTTTTCATACTACCAATAACATCCCCCCTCCACTTCTTTAGCATTCTTAGGTTTTTCACTTTCAGATGGTCTAATCCAATAATCATTAAAGAAGCATTGCATTTCTGGTCTTACATCCCATCTTGCACCGCGGATTCCAAACAAAATTTGTGTGGCGCCAGCAAGATGAATAACTTGCTTATCTAAGCTTTTTATTTTGGCTGCCAATGGTAATCCATATGCACCACATCCTATTATGGCTATATCAAAATCAATTTTCTTAATATCCTCGAACATAGTATCTAAAGCTTCAAACCATGTATTAAAATCACAAATTCCACCTGCATTTGTCTGAATAGCTTTATAAGTTATTAACTCAAAATCCGGCAATATATCTTGGTTTTTGAAAATTTTTTCGTGTATTGCATATTGATGCTGAATAGACTCTTCAAACGGATGTACTACAAGAACTTTTTTTCGTTCCAATGCTTTACTCCACGGAGTACTACTTCTATACGGTTCTAATGCCACTAACTCTACTAATTCTGCATCTGGATTTGTTTTCTGTATTACATAATCTTCAAGAAGATTAAACCATACTCCAAAAAGATCAACTTCTTTGCTGGAATCCCATAAAAGGTGACCAAATTTCAATAAATTTTCATCATTTGCTGGAAAAAATCCTGCATTTGTATGCATTACATTTTTTATATATTCTGGATATCCATTTCTTAATTTCAAATCATTCTCTAAAGTATATACAAGAGTTCTCAATTCTGCATCACCAAAACGTGCTGCCAAAAATGGCTTTCCCGCTATCAAAGCCTGATATATTTTTTGATTAGCTTCATCAATTCCGGCGATTTTTTTCCCGTAATATTTTCTTCTTTTAAATTTCTGATGTCCGACTGCTTTCCTAATGGAACACCAAAAAATATTTCTAATTTTAGCAATTTCATACTCTGTTTTTCTCATTCTACACCACTTATACTTTCTGACATATATATCCTTCTGTAGCATTTTCTCTGTGAATAATTTTTCCAGGATTACCAATAACAATAGAATTATCTGGTACATCAAAATTTACATAACTATTTGCAGCAATAAGGACATTGTTTCCAATTTTTATTTTTCCAACAATCACTGCATTAGGACCTATCCATACACAATTTCCAATTTTGGGAACCCCCCCTTTTCTCCACGAACAGTTGATCCTATTGTTACACCTGTAAAAATATTGCAATTATCTCCTATACATACAGTTGGAGCAACAATCACTCTACCATAATGTACAATATTCAACCCTTTTCCTATAATTACAGGATAAGGTATTTGAATGAGATATTTTCTAGATAAAACATTTAGTCTATATCGATATCATATTTCCATTATTTTAGAAATCATTCCTTTTTTCAAAGAATAGTAATGTGCCTTTCTTTGAACTATCGTATATCTTAATGTCACATTACGAATATTCCAAAATATTTGCTTTTTCTCTCCTGCGTAATATCGATAGGTATCAGCTTTTATTAATTTTTTCAGTTCATCTTTTTGCATTTTACCTGTACATCTTTACCTTTCTTCAAGTACTTTCTTATGTAATATTAATTCTTCTTCCGAAAAACGTTGTTTAACCATTGTCTGAATCTTTGTTGTTACAATTGAGTAAGGAGGAACACTGTTCACCACTAATGTATTTGCTCCTATTACTGATCCTTTTCCAATTGTAACCCCCTTTAAAATCGTCGCTCCCATTCCAATCCAAACATCATCTTCTATCACTACATCCTCGTCATCTTTTTCACGTTTTTCATGTACATCAATCATGTGTTTTCCAATTACATCCGTTCGATGATTTCCAGTAACTATTGACACATTTGGTCCAAACATAACATCATTTCCAATATATATTTGAGCATCTGTAGAAACAAAAGTTGCCCCCCCTGCAATAAAAACATTATTTCCAATATGAATGTTTTTTGCAGAAACACAGCATTTTCCATCTATATGACAATTTTCACCATGTTCTGCAAAACAATAAATAATATATTGATTTACAAATCTGGTCAACAAATTTGATATTTTAAAAACTAATCTTCCTATAATCCATTTCATAACTCTATAGTTTCCTTACTAAAATTTAATTGCAATATTTTTTTTGCAACAGCCTTTTCAGACAATTCATTTTCCAAATATACTTTTGCTTTTTCGGCCATTAATTGCGTTTGTGCATTGTTCATATTTAAAACTTGTATTAATGTATCTCTTAAAGTCTCTATTTTATCGTCTTCTATGAAAGTTATAAATTCTTTATAAATATCTGGCATACCATCTAACTTATACGCAATAACCGCATTACCCGTAGCTAAATAATCAATGATTTTTGATGGAAAAGAATACTTTGTATATTCTGAATTATTCTGCCTTGGATTTACTAAGATATCTCCATCTATAATGAATTTCCTAGCTTCTTCAGATGCTACCTGCCCCTTATATATAATTCTTTTATCTTTTTCAGCTGCTCTCTCTACATTGCTTGCTTCCTCTCCATTTCCACATATTAGCAAGCGAATGTTTGGGTTATCAATCATAGAAAATGCTTGGATTAAATTCATAATGCCAAAGCTCTTATCCAATTTTCCTGTATAAACAATCGTTTTTTGAACTGATTTTTCACTTTTATTTCCCCAAGTATCCGCTTTTTGATAAATTCCTTCTACAACATCATATGGTCTTTTTTCAACTTCCAACTTATCAATCATAGCTTCCGTCAACACTATATATGTATCAACCCCTTTATTTTCTCTCATAAAAGTTTTAACATCAAATTTTTTCAACATTTTATATACTTTAGAAACGTTATCTGCCAAATTCATATATTGTGGTAAATCTGGTACTACAAGACAAATTTTTATATTTTTATCTATACTTTTTGCATAATTAGCAGCTTGAATCAAAGGTGTATGTGGTGTGTAAACTATTATTAACTTATCATCTCCATCGCACTCAGCAAAATTTCTAATTGCTTTTTTTAGTGCCTTTTTACGTGAAAAATTTCGTATCCCCCATATATTCAAAAAATGTACATATTCATACCCACTTTGATCATTTTTATTATCAGAAAAGCCTTTAAAATAAATATCAGAATATGCTTTTGGATATGCTCCTAAAAATGGTGCTGAAATAACCCTAATATTTGCATTACATTCTTTTAATCCATTAATAATTTTTTTTTGAAAATTATTTGCTGCATACTCAACATATGTTTTTGTTTTTGATATAATTTCTTTGTTATGGGAGTCATCAAAAACTCCACCTAAAAATAATATTTCCATTTCATCACCTATGTTTTATCATCATTTTTATAAAATCCTTTGGAGCAATGAAAAATGATTTACAAGCATTTTTTACAAAAGCTTTCTTATCATTTCGCCTAATTTCCGCAAAAGCTATAACAGCAAAATGTCTCATCTCCATATAACGAATATCTTTTTTGGAAAGATATTCAATGTATTTCTTTTTTTCCTCAAACAGAGCATTTTCTCCATTTATTTTGCTCTCTCCACTAGACAATCCACTTAATTCACCAGAATGGACATATGCTTTTATATAACAATGATTTGAATAGTTAAATTTTCCTTGACCTAAAATAGCCTCTTTCATGAGATAGAATTCATCACCAACATCAATACCCGGAAATCCACCTATTTTGCGTATATAATCTGTTTTAAACATAAACGTATCTGTCCCTGTCATATGATACAATAAATGATAACGCATAAGTTCTTTTACATTGGTTGACTTTATATAAGATCTTATTCTTTTATCAATTAATTCATCTTTTTCATTATATAAATACAAATCCGTAATACCATATTCCGAATTGCTAACATACATATCATTTAATTGGTTTTCTATTTTCTCTGGTAAATAAATATCATCATCGTCCAAAAATGTAATATATTGTCCTTTTGCCTTTGATATTCCTATATTACGTGTGGCCGCTGATCCAATGTTATGTTCATTCACTATATAATTAATATGAATTCTACAATTCAATTCATCTACTATACTTTTAACCTTAGAACTCCATACCACATCATCATTATCATCAACAAGAACTACTTCAATATTTTTATAAGTTTGTTCTGCAAGTGATAACAATGCCTTTTTTAATGATTCGTTTCTTCTATATGTAGCCATTACTACAGAAACTTTTATATTATCCGGTATAGCAACTGACGAATCTATTTTCTTCATCTCCCCAGTTCCACCTTCTACCACAGACTCGTCTTTTCCAAACACATGCACAGAACCAAGGAAGCATTTTGCATCCATCTTCAATCCCATATTCTGAACGTAATCACCATCCAGTTTTGCCTTATCTGGAATCTCCAGTTCATCTCGTCCATTAATCTGTGCCCATCCAGTCAATCCTGGCTTTACATCATTAGCACCATACTTATCACGCTCTGCGGTCAGAATATCCTGATTCCAGAGACCCGGTCTCGGTCCAATAACACTCATATTCCCGATAAAAATATCCCAGATCTGCGGTAATTCATCCAGACTGTGTGCACGCAGAAATTTTCCTACTTTTGTAATATATTGATCCGGATTGTCCAGCATATGTGTCGGCACATCATGCGGTGTGGACATCTTCATACTTCTGAATTTATGTAATTTAAAATACTGCTTGTTCTGTCCCATACGCTTCTGTGTAAAAAGCACTGGACCTGGATCATCAATCTTAATTGCCAGTGCAATTCCAGCATAAATTGGGGATAATAACACCAATCCGCCAAAGGACAATACAATGTCCATTGCTCGTTTTCCATACTTGTCATAAAATCCCGGCTTATAATCAGAATCACCTACAGCTTCTAAATGTCCTCTTGCGCCATCTGCATTTTCTGGATCATTTTCATCTTCGACAAAGACTACTTTCTTTCCTTCCAGTGGATTTTTCTGCTCCGGCTCATTATCATATACAGAATTTCGTTTCTTTTTCTTTGCAAGAGCTTCCATACCAATAAAAGCAGCCCCCAGTGCCACACCACCGATACCTATTAAAGTTTTTACTTTTTTCTTATCAATCGCCATATTTTTCTCCATAAAAATAAGAGCCTTTCGGCTCTCATTCTTCACTCATCTCATTTCATTTCATCTATATCTTATAAATAGTGTTCTACTTACTCTCTATCTTCTTAATAATTTCCAACCCAACTTCAATCTGCTGTCGCCTGCCAAACATCTCCATCTCCAGCCATGCCTTCCGCTTATGCCGGTCAATCTTCCGAATGGCTCCTTCCAGCCCCATCAACGGACCGGACAAAATATGTACCTGATCATTTTCGATAACACCCTCGGAAATTTCTGCAATATCATCCTCACCGCAGAATCGTAAAATAAATTCGATTTCCTGTGGTGTCAATGCTACAATTTCATCTCCAATACCAAGCATTTTTGTCATAGCAGGTACTTTTTTCAGTTGCAGAAATAATTCTTCTGCCTGATCGGATATAAAAAATACATACCCCGGAAACAATTTTTTCTGCAGGGTATGCCATTCGCCGTGAAACCGGCGTCTTTCTTCATATAAAGGAATGACATATTTTTCCACCAGACCAGCTGGCAGATAGGTTTCACACTGTACTTTTATATTTTCTTCCTTGCCGGAAGTTGTCTGAACTACGTACCACATATGCCCTCCTTTCTTTTTTGCATATAAAGAAAGGCATCTATCGGAATACAAACAACATGTTCATCTCACATGTCTGTTTCTATTCCGATAAATGCCTGTGCTTCGCCACTCTGTCTTCATTCAGGCAGATTGGTAGCGTTCTCCAATATGACATTTACCTCAATAAACGCGACAAAGCGACGATTTATCCTTAGTAAAATCTTATAAATTTGTATTTTGTATGAAAATCCCGGATCGTAGCAAGATACATTTCATATCTGCCTGCCACAATCCATTTCCATATTAACTAACCAGTAACAATTAATCTTCTTTTTCCTTCGGCATCTGGTAAGTCGGAACGATTTCCTTTACCATTGCCCGGATTGCATCGCTGTCATCGTTTGCAGCATCCCGCAGTTTGATGAGCTGATGCATGAATTTTTCTTCATCCATATCAATTGGTTTACCAATATGAATCATTTTGTTTTCTGTATCCTGAAGTCCTTCCTCATCCATCAGAAGCTCTTCATACAGTTTTTCACCGGGACGAAGTCCGGTGTATTCGATTTCAATGTCCTCTCCCAGTTTATAACCGGACAGACGGATCAGATTTTTTGCAAGGTCTGCAATTTTTACAGGCTCACCCATATCCAGAACGAAGATCTCTCCGCCTTTTGCATAAGCGCCTGCCTGAAGTACCAATGATACAGCTTCCGGAATCGTCATAAAGTAACGAATGATATCCGGATGTGTAACAGTAACCGGACCACCGGCAGCGATCTGCTTTTTAAACAACGGAATCACACTTCCGTTACTTCCCAGTACATTTCCGAAACGAACAGCAACGAAGTCTGTTTCATAGAAATGATTTAATGTCTGTACGATCATCTCGCACATACGCTTGGAAGCGCCCATGATATTCGTTGGGTTTACCGCTTTGTCAGTAGAGATCAGGACAAATTTCTTAACATGATTTCTTCCTGCCGCGGATGCTGTCTTATAAGTACCAAATACATTATTTTTGATTGCCTCGTTTGGGCTGTCCTCCATCAGCGGTACATGTTTATGCGCTGCTGCATGGAATACAACATCTGGTTTGTATTTCTTCATTACGCCATTGATACGATGTGTATTTCGTACCGAACCGATCAATACCGTCAGATTCAGTTCCGGATGATTCCATCTGAGTTTCTGCTGAATATCATAAGCATTATTTTCATAAATGTCAAAAATGATCAGATGCCCGACTTCATGCTCTGCCAGCTGTGTACAGATCTCACTTCCGATGGACCCGCCACCACCGGTTACCAACACGGTTTTTCCTTTGATATAGCCAAGGATCTCATCCAGATTGACTTCGATCGGATCACGTCCCAGAAGATCTTCGATCTCCACATTTCTAAGTTTTGACACATTGACTTCACCGTTGACCAGCTGATAAACACCCGGAACGGTCTGAATCTGGCAGTCAGTCTCTTTACAGATTTCCAGAATATCGCGAATATCTTTACGATCTGCGGATGGCATTGCCAGAATAATTTTGTTGATCCGGTATTTTTCTACAGATTCCAGAATCTTATCGCGACCGCCTTCGATCAGAACGCCATCCAGATATTTGTTCCATTTCTGCGCATTATCATCAATAAAGATTTTTACCTTATCGGTCAGATAATAACTGTTACGATACTCCCGGAGAAGTACCAGACCTGCTGCACCGGCTCCGATAATCATAATATTCTGCCGCTCGGTATTTCCCTTGGAATTATCTGCTTTGATTCGCATGCGTCGAAGCAGACGATACATCATACGAATGGATGCGGTGAATCCAAATACCAGGATCCAGCCGATCAGATAGAAAGAAATCGGCATCCGCATGATCGCTATTGAAAATACAACACCGGTCAGAACGCAGGCAACAATCGATGCCACACAGGTTTTCAATATCTCATTGATTCCCGCATAAGACCATACGCTTCGGTACAATTTTGCGATTACATAGCAACATACCAAAAGAACCGATGCCAGTACGATATAATACAGATAGCCCTCAATATACAGCTTCGGTATCTTAGAATACCTCATATCGAATCGCAATAATAATGCCAGACCATATGCTATGATCACCGCCAGAATATCGGCAATGACAATCAATATTTTTTTCCTCATCTGCTTTAACTCTCCCCTATTTCTTTTACAGTGACCGTTTTACACCATAGAAAAGAAATCTATCTCACGTCACTCCTCTGCTGCAGATCACTTTTCTATAATGTAAGACTTTGTCACTGCAAAATTTTCTCACACATAACAGAAGAATCCATGTTTCAGGATTCTTCTGTCTCTTCACTTTTGTCAAACCTGATTATGCACGTTTCTTTTTGTATGTTACACACATACCTGCTGCAGCAACTACTGCGGCAATTACAGCGTACATCATTACTGGTGAACTACCGGTTTTCGGAGAAACGACCTGGGAACCGGAACCATTTCCGTTTGCACCATTTCCGCCATTTCCGCCGTTACCAGAACCATTTGCATTCTGTACATAGAATGCTACCGGTGAAAGTCTGTCGAATGTAACTGTTACAGTTCCATCACCAACAGTCGGATTTTCCTGATGCCAGCTTCCGTCATAATAGTGAAGCACGATAACTTTACTGCTTGCTGTAACACCTGCGATCTTGAATGTAAGTGTAACCGGGAATTTAACATTTCCAATTACTTTTACGTCACGCAGAAGTGCAAGACTGTAATTTGCTGCTGTTGACTGTCCAACGACACTTGCTAATACTGCCTGCGAATCAGCTTTGATTGCATCTACCGCACTCTGTTCTGCAGCATCATAGTTTTCAGAAACAATAATGTCAGACAGATCAACCGCATTGCCATCTGCATCTTTTGCAGCGGTAACAATGTCAGCGTTTGCGGATGGACTTGGAGCTGCAAATGCAGTCACTGTCATTCCTACTGTCAGTACAGCAGCCATTAATAATGCCACTACTTTCTTCATAGTTTTCTCCCTTCATAATTTATTTGTAAAAAGTGATAGCAGATCTGCTACCCTGTTTACAGCTTATCCTTTTGTCTGTGTATGTTCCGGCTATTCCACCGGTTTGTAATATGTCTCAATCAACTGTTCCTGCAGCTGATCTTCATTGACATGAAATTCTTCATACTTTTCTCCCATTACACTTTCTCCCGGAAGATACTGTACTTCATCCGTCAGATAATTGTAACTGCTTAATGCATCAATCTGATCGGAATCCAGGTCGGTGACAATATACCGATCTAAAAATGGAGAAAGTATATCATACATTGCGCTGCCGCCACGACTGCGCATCTGCCGAACCATTGCCGTGATATAAGATACCTGACGACGCATACGATCTGAATTGCTGTCAAACTGTTCGGTATCACGATATCGTACATAAGTTTCTGCTTTTTCACCTTTCAGGCAGATGGCCTGTCCCGACTGAAACTCAGAATCGATCTGTGCATCGGCATCCGTCATGGTGACGGTCACTCCACCAATGGCATCGTTTATTTCTGCAATTCCATCTACGGACAATGCCAGATAACCATTGATTGGCAGGTTATAGAGCAGGTTTTTCACTGTTTTCTCTGTTGCCCAACAGCTTCTGCTTCCACCGATACAGTAAGCATACTGCGTCGCAAGCTGTGCGTCAATAGCACCGTAAGACTCGCCATCTGAGCTGTAAACATCCACTTTTGTCATGGTGTTACGGTTGATCTGGAGAATACGTGCTTCTTTTGTCTCTTTATTAAGAGATAAAAGCATAATACAATCCGCCTGTCCCGCATCCCCGGGCATATAACTGCTGTCGATATCTTCTGCTTTATCAATGCCAAGGAACAGTATGTTGATCAACTGATCATTGTAAGTATATTTTTTGCCATTCCACTCTATCTCGTTGGTACTTGCCTGCGATACTTTGCTTTCTGCCAGAACCTCATCCTGCGCTTTTTTCTGTCTGGAATGCAGCATCAGGAAAAATCCGACGATCAGTATCAAAACGATAACCACGATCACATAAATGATCTTCTTTGCTTTTTTTTTCATACGCTTACTGTACCTCTGTCAATATTGCACATACCAGAAAACGCTGATCATGATTTCCATTGCAGGTTGATAATACCAGCATTTTATCATCTGTCGTTATCGGAAGCGGATCTTCGATCCAGGTTGGCATATTACGGACTTCATACAAAGAATCTAAAAAAGCCTGATATCCTTCGGTTGTATTGCAATCATAATTATATAGAATATGTCGGTTATCATAGGTTACCGTTGCAAATACACGATAGCGATAAATGTGTTCCGGAGTATAGATCTCGATTGTTTCATGCTCTTTTCGAAACGTCTCATCCTGAAAATCTTTCAGTCTGCTGAAAAAGGAATCGTTCAGCATATTATGACCATATACGACCGTCACCGGATCTTCGGAAAACGCATGTGGATTATAACTGTACTCTGTCATAATGGATCCCGGAAGACCTTCCTCCCCGTCTACGGTACGGTACAGATAATAATCATCATCTCCCTCTTTCTGGAGGATCGGATAATCGATCGGTGTATCCGCAATTCGAATCCATGCATAGATATCCGGATTTTCTGCCTGCAAAGTTGCAAAATCCACCGGAATCTGCACGGGTTCTTCCTCTGCTGATACTTCAGGTTCTTCCGTTACAGATGTTTCCACTTTTTCGCGCAATTCTCTGTCTTTTATGTTTTGCAAATGATTCCTTACTGTAATGAAAGCAATGCATCCGATCGCAGCAAGAAATAGGATCAGAAATATCCAAAATAATTTATTATGCTTTCTTCTTTCTTCCATGTCTGCCTTTTTCGTTCTTTTCTTCCTGTTTGCTGTAATAAGCAAGTTCTTTATCTACCGGGATAACACCAAGTACGGTAGCATCCAGATATGTCTGAATATCTTCTTCTGTCTGGATTCTGTCATTCATCATGTACAGGATCACATAAATTGCTGCTACCAGAACAAGTCCTGCCAGAATACCTACGGCAAGGTTCTTGCGCATTCCATTGTCCATCGCATCGGATGCAACTTCCGGATGCTCAACGATGGTAGGCGGATCTGTCTGTGTAATAGCTGCCATCTGGGCAACTGCTGCTGTCGTCACCGCATCTGCCACTTCATAAGACAGTTCCGGATCATCACTTGTAACTGTGATTGAGAGCATTCGTGTGTCTTCTTTGTTTGCCACACTGAGCATGTTCTGGATCTGTCCACGGGTAAGGGTGATATTTTTATCTTCTTTTAAACTTTCTACTGCTGCGTCAACAACCGGTTTACTACTGGCAATGATCGTAAAATCGGAAGAAAGCTCACTTCCTAACTGAAGATCTGCCATTGAGGTAATACTTGTTGTCTTACTCAGCATGTAGAGGGTGGATGTTGACTGATACATCGGAGTCTTTAAAAGGGTCATGCCTTCTGCCAGGATTCCTCCAATGATCGCACCCAGTAATAAAATTTTCCATTTCTGTATTAGGTAGAAAAAGAGACTCAGAAGATCAATCTCCATCTCCTTTTCTTCTTTTAACTGATCTTTATTCATCTTACGTTACCTTCCGTCTCCTTCGTATTCTATTCTTCTGTGTCCTGACCATAGTTACCGTATCCATATCCGTAACCATAACTATATTTCTTTCCATAGCCGTAGCGATTGGTTCCTTCACCGGCTTTGTTCAGAATTACACCAAGAAAATTCGGATTTGCGTTGACAAGCTGCTCTTTTACAATTTTTGCAGCTCTGCGGCTTACAACGTTTGGTGAAATAACTAAGATAGAAGCATCTGCTGATTTTGCGATCAGAGCAGCATCTACAACGGCTCCCAGTGGCGGAGTGTCGATGATCACATAATCAAAGGTCTGTTTCATACCGTCGATCAGCTTTGCATATGCTTCTTTATTTAAAAGTTCGGTTGGATTCTTCGGGAATCTTCCGGTTGGAATCAGGTACAAGTTTCTGATGCTTGTTGCATATACGATCTCAGAAGCCTCACTTTTTCCAGCAAGATAATGGCTCAGTCCTTTCAGGTTTCTTGAAATTCCTGTTCTCTTTGCCATCATAGAATTTCTCATGTCTGCATCAATGAATAACACTCTCTTATCTGTCTCTGCCAAAATTTTTGCCAGATTGAAAGAAACGCTTGATTTTCCATCATCCGCAGCACAACTGGTCAGACAGATTACTTTATTCTCCACACCGGTAAACTCCAGATTGGTACGAAGTCTTCGATATATTTCTTTCATAACAGGAGACAATGTTGTTTGTTCTGTTATGGTTAATTCCTGCATCTATTATGCTCCTTTCTCTTCTATGTAAAATAATGATTCGGGATTCTGTGCAAAGATCCGTTCTACTTCTGCGGAACCGTATTTTTTTTCTACCAGTGTCATACTTTCCCGCATATGTACCTGACGCTGATCTGTATTATGGGCATCGCTGGCGATCAGATCCACCAGTTTTTCCTTCAACAGTTTCTGGCAGAAATGCTTTGTGCGAAAACCGGTCTTTCCAAGGATACTCTCACAGTTGATCTGTACGCTTGCTCCGGCTTTTCGGATTCTGCGGACAGCATCCTGATTCTGCAACGCTCGATAACGCTCAATATGTGCCAGCACAGGAATCACCTGTGCCTCCTGCGCCATCAAAACGGTCTGAAAAATCATGGCATACTCTGTCTCATATCCAAATTCCAGTAAGACAACTGGTCTGCCTGCCATGTAATATCTGCTGTCCGACAGAATCTTCTCTGCCCGGTTTACAGAACTCACAAAACATTCGCGTCCCAGATACAAGTGCATAGACGGAAACGTCTCTTCGCAGTACAGACGTGTTTTCTCATACACCTTCTGAATATCTTCAAAGTCAATTTCAAACATGCCTCTCCGATAATGTGGCGTAACGATCAGATGTCGTATTCCCTGCTCGTACTCTGCCTGCAGCAACGACATCGTCTCCCGCATACAGCTGGATCCGTCATCCACACCCGGCAGAATATGATTGTGTATGTCCCAATATCCTGTCATAAATCAGTCCCGCCTCCTGCAATTCTAAGACTCGCATACTATGCACAACTATACTATAGTTTATCTTTTTCGACACGAAAAGTCAACCAATCCGCATTTTCTTTTTTATTTTCGGCAATTTCGCCAACTATATATTTAAGAGTCTCATTTTCTTGTTACTTTTTCAAAGCATCGCTCCACTGTCCGTCTACCAGGTTTAATTTATCCAGCATCCCACGGATTTTCTGCCGCGTTTCCTGATCCGCAGAGCGATTTGCTTTCAATTCTGTGACTGTCCGGTTCCACCTGCCATCCGCGATCATTTTGCAGAACCGCTTCACCTCAAACCACGGTTGCAGATAGTGACGTCCCTGCAATGCCGGATAGGACCAGCACAGATCTTCATAAGGAAGCCACAGACGTTTCCATATACTTTTCGCCTTTCCTTCATTTTGGATTTCCTGAATCAGCGCCCAGTTATCAATTGTTCCATATACGCCGGCACTTAAGATAAACTGCTGCATCTGATCCGTCAATTCGGTATGTCTTCCGGTTCCAAACCAGATGTTCATCAGTTCCGTTGCTGCCGCCTCAAACGCTTCTAATCCACATTCTCTGAGTTTTTCTGCTCTTTTTGTTTCATCGAAGTTCCTGCAATGTTTCAGCACCCACATATCCAGGAAAAAACGCACACCACATCCACCGGTGCAGAAATGATTTTTCATGTGTTCAATATGGAATGCGTAAAAATCTTCATCTGCCATCTCGTACCGATAACCGGATTCTGATTTTGCTGCATGTGCCCAGATTTCCCTAGTCTGTAACGCTTGGATCAGATCTGTACGGATCAGATTGCGGTGTAATTCCACATGCACGCACTCATCTCTCATAAAACTGATATCTTTCTTATCGCCGCCTTCACGGGAAAAACCGCATGTTTCCATTAAAACCTGTGACGCGCGCTTCACATCCTGCTCATGAACCAGGATATCAATATCACCGCTTGTGCGAAGCCATGGTTCCGGATATTCCTCACGAAGTACGGACCCTTTCAACGGAAGAAATGGAATCTGTTTTTCTGTAAACACTTCCCCGATTTCCTGTAACGCGTAATCCTGATTCATGTAGCGGTAAAGTGCAAGATTTTCCTGCTGTTTTAGCTTTTCTCCTAATTCTCCCTGTGGCATTCTGCCTGCCCGTTCCAACGCCACCGAAACAATATGCGCCACATCCTGTCGGACAGACAGTGCATACAGCTGTTTTTGTTCTGTTTCTGACAGTTCCGGTAATGTCACCCTTTCACCGCATACCACGTTTTGGATACACAGGCACATTGTCCGAAATACTTTCTCATACCGTTCGCCTGTCATCATTTCAAAACTGCACTGAACGGCATTTTCTGACATATCACATTCCAATTCATATACCGGAACCTGCGCCAGAAGCTGATCTGCCAGTTCCATCACGCGTCCGGCGCTGTCTTCGTCTTCTGTAAAATAGATCTGACGCAGGATCCAGATCAGCGCTTCTTCCGCCGATACCTTACGAATCCGGTTTTCCCTCCCACGTTTTAAAATGCAGATTCCGGCTAACGCTACACTTACATTTTCCTGCCACTGTTCTTTGCCCGCCCAGGGGGTTCCATAGACAATTGTTTCCTTCTCTCCCACTTTCAGAAGTGGTTTATCACCATTGATCACATGGACATCTGAACCAAGGTATTTTCTCCACAAACGGATATGGGTCGATTTTCCGGTTCCGCTTGGCGCAGTAAACATATATGCCTTTCCATGCCATGAAATCACTGCCCCATGCATAAGGAATCGGTTTTTCTGAGGAATCTGATCGGAAATCTGGCGCAATACTGCCAGTGTCTCCAGATAATCCGGGGAATATGTGACCTCCTGTTCTTCCTCCGTGGTCTGATGCTCACGCTGTATCAGCTCCTCCGTTATCCGCACGTACAGTTCCGGTTTCCCTTCTTCTGTGATATAATCCTGACAATAGGTCCGGACCTTCGGATATATGTGCTCTATTTCAATGACCATTTCTGCTATTCTGATCTTAAATTTCATCTTTTTCCGCCTTTTTTCTTACTTTGCGCAGCACAACACCTGCAAATTTGGTAAACACACGAAAAGGATATAGCCACACCCAGATTCTCGCATAACAACGGTAGCCATATCCATTCATATCTATTACTTTTCCATCACGGTAAAATCCGGTCAGCACACCGATGATCTGCTGATCCGAAATCCCATATTCTTTCCTTATGCAATTATCGCCACAGATCACATAGCTGTCCGGAAGTACTTTCACAATTCTGTGCAATACATATTTTTCCCCTCTGTGATACAGTGGTACGTCATATTTTTTTAAGCGCCCCCGACACGGTTGGATAATGATCGTATCTCTGCGGTCGCGCAACATCGGATACATACTGACACCGGATGTCGTACCTACATAGATGCCATCCTGTGCGACCACATCCTCAATTCGCCTTTGTTCCATCAATCTTCCAGAACCCCCGCATCTCTCATTTTTCCAACCATTGCAACGGTATCTTCATATGCTTTTTCGTAAGTTACCTCAAATTTTTCACAAAGAGCCTCAGCGATCTGCTTCTCATCCTGCCCTTTCTGAATCCCGTTCCAGATTTCTGCACCGGTTTCATTTAATTTGATCATGCCATGAAACGTACGGCTCACAGCGCCGATGGCGATCACCATGGACTGACCTGCCACCTGTCTCAATACAAATCCTTTTTTAATTTTCATTCCAGATTTCTTCCTTTCTCTGCTCGATTTCCTGCATCCGCGCCTCATTCTGCGCGATTTCTGCATCGTACTGTTCTTTCATCTGTGCCACTTCTTCGTTGGTTTTCTGATGATCCGATCTGTATTCTGAAGCATTATAGATTGTAAATCCTTTATCCTGCATGTCCTTTACCTGATTCAGCAGCTGCTCAAATTTATTTACAGACAATTCCACATTGTCATCTGTCACTTCCTCAACCACAGTGCCAAAGCTGATTCCCATAGATTTACCCGCCGTCTGTGCGGATTTCATCATGGTAGTGACATTACTTACAACCTCTTTTAAGTAAACATTTTCAAACACGCACCAGCTGTCATCATAAGTAGAAGCTAACTCTATAGTATCTTCCTGTACATTGACTACAAAATTAAAACCTTTTTCCTGTAAAACTTCTTTCATTGCATCCTGATACTGACCGGCTTTGCATACATATACGGTTGGAATCTGAATTCCGGCTTTTTCCCATTTTGCAATAGCATCCTCCAGACTGTTCTGCCACTCTGATATGTCATCCGCTGAAGTCTTTGCACTCACACTGACGGCATAATCCCATCCACCGGAAAGCATTTTGTCAAATGCCTTACCGGAGTACATCGTATCTGTCTCTCCCGGGATCTGTCCATCGGACAATACTAAGGTTCCGTGATATCCTGACTCTGTCATTTTCGGATATACGGTATCATAGACGCTCTGCTCCATGCTGTCTACTGTGAGCATCAGACTTTTTGTTCCAATTTCTTTTTCTTCCAGCTCTTTTTTCATTTGACTGTTTTTTTCGGAGAGTTCCGTGTATTCTTTTTCCAACGGGCCAATTTCGCCCTGCACGGACTGAAGTTTTTTCGAATTATCGATTTTTCTCGTATGATCCAGATATAACATTCCTGTCAACACGATCGCACCTATTATAATGATTACCAGTGTCACATAATGTCCTGCTTTGTTTTTTCTTTTCATTTTCTGCTTTGTCTTTCGTTTTCTCTGATAAATTGCTTCTTCTCCAAGCGAATGATCTGATCACAGTTCTGAATCGTTGCATCTTTGTGAGAGACACAGATGATGGTGCGATTCTGCAGCTGATTCAGGTTATTCAACAGTTTTTCTTCTGTCTGTGGATCCAATGCCGATGTACATTCATCCAAAAGCAATATCGGGGCCTGATTTAAAATTGCACGTGCGATCGCAATACGCTGTGCCTGTCCTTCTGACAAACCCATGCCTCGTTCTCCCAATAATGTCTCATATCCATCCGGGAATTCGATGATCTCATCCGCAATGCATGCGATCTCGGCCGCCTTGCAGATCTGGCTTGGTGAAACATCTCCGTTTCCAAAGGCAATGTTTTCCCGGATTGTTCCCGAAAGGATCAGATTTCCCTGTGGCACATACGCAAATACGCTGCGAAGTCCTGCATCCACCGGCACATCTCCCTCCGTGGTCTCAAAAAACAATCTTCCGTTTTCCAGCGTATCTAAACTCAGCAATAATTTCAATAGTGTACTTTTTCCGGCTCCGGATGAACCGACGATAGCAGAAAAACTTCCTTTTTCTATCACAAGTGATGCATCTTCCAAAACGATTTCATGATCTTCATAGGAAAAATCAGCATGTTCCAGATGAATGGCCCGGAATTTTTCATAGAATGCGTCCACGTCAGAAATGCGGGTATGCACTTCTTCATCCGGCAGCACTTCCAGTTCCATCATACGTTCCGCGGATGCAAGCATACTGTAATATTCCGGAAGCAGTCCGGACATATTTCGAAACGGTGCCTTTATCTGGTCAATGATCTGCAAAAATGCTGCCACCGTACCAAAGGTCATCTGTCCTGCAGCAATGCCAATCGCGCCCCACACCAGTGCGGCGTAATATCCACCTGCAAACAGCACGTAAACTGCGGTATTGGCAATATTGCTCACCGCCGTCCGCTTCTTTCTCACACGATAGTTCTCCATCTGGTATTTTTCCAGCTGCTTGCGGATCGGTCCCTCTGTTACAAAAGACTTGATCACCACGATATTTTCAATACATTCCTGTAAAAAGGAACGTACTGTACCGTTTGTCCGCTGCACTTCTTTATGTAAATCACGAAATTTTCTGCTGTATAGCCGACTGCAAAGCATCACGAAAAATCCGATTGCCAGAATCAGCAGGGTAAATTTCCGGTCAACGACAAACAATACGACCATTCCGCCAAACAATTTCGTCAATATAGAAATCAGCTGTGGAAAAATATCTGTCAACCCGGATACGATCACATCGATATCGCTGGTAAAGCGGTTCAGGATTTCCCCGGAGTGCATCAGTTTTACATCCGCATATTTTTTTCGCAGTAACACAGAAAAAATCTTCTGTCGAAGATTCATTTCCAGTTCTGTCACAACCCGGATCCTTAAATTTGCATTTAATATATTCAAAAGAGCCTGCATGCCGATAATTGCCAGTAATGTCACGCAGCAGGTGGGAATACTCCCCTGCTGTGCACCGGTTGCAATATCCAGTATTTTCTGCGATATCAGCGCTAGCAAGATAAAGCTTCCGGATATGACAGCTGCGGTCAGTGCCAGTATAAATATTTTCCATAAATGCCTGCGGTTATATTGATATAACCAGGTCAGTACTTTTCGCGTGTCTTTTCCTGATTTGCCCGTTATGCTCTGTTTTTTTATTTCCTGTTCGTTCGTTTCTTGTTCCTTAGTTTCTTTTTTCATGTAGTATCCTGTCAGTTTATAATCCCCGCATGTGCATACATCCGGGGATATATCTTATTTCTATTCAGCTGGAATGATTTCTAATTCATTTTCATCAAGTTGCTGCGCTTCTTTTTTCGTATTTGAATCCTGATCATTCTTTACTTCGCCACCATCATCCTGATTCTTCTTTGTTTCGCTGCTAACTTCCTGATTTTTCTTTGTTTTTTCTGTTCCGGCATTTGTACTTTTATCCGGCAAAACTTCTTTTTGATCTGCCGGACGCTTCTGATCTTTTACTGAATTCTGTTGATCAACATTCGTATTCTTTTCAGAAACATTTGTATCATCTGCATTTTGACTCTTTTTCGTTTCAGAGGTATCCGCAGCATCTGGCTGTTCTTCCGATTCAGATGCCGCGTGTTCCTCCTTATCTGTTGTATCCCTGATAATTACTTCATTCTGACTATCGCTGCCTGATACCGTTTTATCGTTACTGTTACTCTTCTTTAAAACTATTCCGAAAACACAACCAGCTGCTACGATCAATACGATCAGCAAAATAATTCCTTTTTTCGCTCTTTTCATCCTGTTAAAGTTTTCCATTTCTTATAATTCAGTATCATCATACGACATTGGTGTTATAGGGGTTTCATCACTTGAACAGATAATATCTTCTCTGCTACATTCGATTATCTTTATATCCGGTTCTTCATATTGTAATTTCATCTTTCTCTTTCCCTCGTTTCAAAATATTTTTTTGCTGCTTGATAGTACAAGTACAATGCCGTCATTGCATTTTTATTATCTTCTGTGGACTTATCATATTCAAACACCGCTTTCACATAACTTAGTGCACTGAAATTTGTCACTGACAAACTACCAACACGGAAAGTATGTACTACTCCAAGATCCTGTGCCGCAATATCCTTCACTTCCACATAATAAAGCCCAGCATTTCCAGATTTAGTTGGTGTCACTACCTGACCATCCACATAAAATGTGTAGTCTGAAATGTTTCCAGATTTTAACTGATAATAAATACGAATAGTTGTCTTATCTTTCAACAACAAACTCGATCCATCCAACATTAGATTTTCTTCACTTCCAGACTTCTTATAAGCATAGGATGACAACTCGTCAACAGTAACAGTTGGAAGACTTGGAAGTGTTCCTCCTGCCAGAGTATCTGTACGGTAGCCAAATAACTTTTGCGCATACGCACCATATGTCAGCATTGCATTTACAATACTCGTTAATTTTTCATTGTCACCATTTTTTGCTTCATCCGCATATTTCTGAACAGAATACTCTTCTTTCCATGTGCCAGACGCCGTTTTTAACGTTGCCTGAATCGTATCTGTCATCTGTTTTGCATTAATATTACAACTGAATTTGTAGCATGCATGTGAAACACCTGTTGTGTCCTTAACCTCTATCGATCCATTTTTTATTGCTTCACTTACCTTTACAGAAGATACCTCTTTTCCATTAATAGAAAATTCCAAAACTGCTGATGTATCCTGCTTGATCGTGTCATTCAATTCCAAATAGAAGTTTACACCAATATCACCATTCAAGGTCAGTGAATGTGCGCTGAATCCCATATCTTTCATTTCTCCTGCGCCAATGGTTCCGCCTCCGGATTCACTTCCAGAACCTGATCCGCTTTCTGAACCACTTCCAGATCCGCCGCTTCCGGTATTTCCACCGGATTCACTGCCACTTCCACTCGTTCCGCCAGAACTGCTTCCGCTTCCAGATCCGCTTCCACCGTTGCCAGAACCTGATCCGCTTCCGGAATCACTGCCAGAACCACTCTCTCCGGTTCCTTCACCGGTTCCGCCGCTTCCGGATCCGCCACTTCCAGTATCTCCGCCAGAACCAGAGGATGGCTTGTCCATTTCTTTTGGCACCCACTTAATTGACTTAGCACCATAATTTTTCAATTTATCTGCTGTCCATGCCGGATTATTGCTCGGATAATAGCATGTAAGTGTTACTGTTCCACTATAAAGTGTCTCAAATATATCCGTCGGTAATTTTGGTACACCCCATTCGAAAGTTACTGTCTTCAATCTGTAACAATACTGAAATGTTCCACTTTGAAGTTCTGCCAATCCATCTGGGATATTAATTTCCTTTAATACAGCACACCGGCAAAACGCATACTGGCCTAACGTTTTCAATGTCGATGGTAATTTTACAGATGTAAAATTGGAACAGGAATACCCTGCCGTACTCCATCCATCATAATAACCACAGGACCAGAATGCATAATTTCCAATACTTATTACACCTTCTGGTATTTCCACACTATACAGGCCAAGACACATTGCAAATGCATTTTTCTCTATTCTCTTTAATTTTGTCGGAAATGTAACATGTTGCAAATATCTGCACTGTTCAAACATTGACTCCGATATTTCTTCCAGATTATCCGGTAATACCACGTTTACAAATTTACAATAATAGAATGCATATTTCCCAATAGATGTAACACTTTCCGGGATAGAAACTTCTGTTGCAGATTGACAATCATAAAATGCACAAGATCCGATATGTGTAATTCCATCACTCAATTGTATCGACTTTACTGTTTTTCTATCCTCATACCACGGTGCTCGATCTCCTGCAATTGAAGAATAATCGTACATAGCGCCACTTCCTGAAAGTGTCAATACACCATTTTCAGACAAACTCCAGGTAATATCTTCTCCGCATTTTTGCAAATCTGGAGTTTCTTCCTCACCCTCATACGTCCATTTCAGGTCACCGCCAAAATCAGATTCTCTAATTTCCGATGTATAGGTAGTATTTCCCTTTGGATAATAACAGGTGGCTTTCACCTTTCCAAATGCATATTTCTCAATTGTCGGTGCATTTCCAGTAAACACAATTTCATTCAATCCAGAACAACCATAAAATGCATAGTTATCAATCAGATTGATCTTCTCTGGCACTGTAATTTTTGTCAATCCCGTACAATTTTCAAAAGCATATTTGCTGACAGAAGACATCTGATCAGACAAATTCACTTCCTGTAATGCACAGCACCCGGAAAATACAAATTCTCCCACAGATTGTACCGTGTTTGGTAACACAAGTTTTGTCAATGACGTACATTTAGAAAAGACATAGTTTCCAATACATTCTATTCCGGATGGAATTTCTATCTCTGATAATTTTCCGCATCCGGCAAATGTATAGTCTTCTATCGTTTTTATCTGTTTTGGCAACGTAAATGACGTTAATTCTGTACAACCTGAAAATGCACTATTGGCAATTATAGTTACTCCCTCTGGCAGAGTTATCGCAGTTAATGCACTACAATTTGCAAATGCCTGAGTTCCAATCTTTGTGACTCTGGAAGGAACTGTCACTTTTTTCAGATTGCTGCATCCATAAAATGTCCATTCCCCAATTTCTGTTATATTGGATGGTAATTGTACTTCTGATAATTTTTCTGCTCCATAAAAAGCATTATTTCCAATGGTTTTTACGCTGTCTGGAATCGTTATTGCAGACAAACTGGTACATTTTGAAAACGCACTGGTTCCTATCTCCGTTACCTGTTCCGGAATTTTAATATTTGTAAGCGATGTACAATTTGTAAATGCATCATCGCCAATACTCGTCACAGTATCTGGTAATGTAACCTGTGAAAGGTTTGTGCAACTACTAAAGGAAGCAGCTGGTATTGATGTCAAATTTTCCGAGAGCTTAATGTAGTTAAGACTTGTACATTTTCCAAATACTCCTTTTCCAATTGTTTTTAAATTATCTGGAAGTGTAATATCTTCCAAATTAATACATCCAGCAAATGCTTCATCCCCAACCTGCTGTACGCTTTCAGGAATTGTAATCGAAGAAAAATTGTTGTAAGAAAATGCTCCTACCCCAATCTCAGTTAAAGAATCTGGCAAACTCACGCTGGATAATCTGCAATTTCGAAATGTATACGGCTTTATTTCTGTTGTTTCTTCCGGGACTGTCAGATTAACCAGCTTCTCTTCATTTACATACAACGCCGCCTGTTTTCCTTTATCCCGCGGAAAAGTGCCACCCCACATTGGTGTAGCTGCTTCATTGGCAAAATCAATCCCCATCCAAACATCAAGACTCGGAACCGTAACCATTTCAACAGCACCCGTCGTCGCAAAAGCGTCTTTTTCAATCGTTTTTATTCCTGATCCAAGCGAAATCTTCTTTATTGAAGCAACGGTAATCGGATTACATGCATAAAATGCTTCCGTTTCGATTGTTTTCACATCATTTCCAATAACAATCTCTTCCAGGTGTGTACAACTTCCTTCTGTTCCATATCCAGTTTCTTTAAATGCATATGCCCCAACACTTGTGATACCATTTTCGATAATAATTTTTTTAATCTTACTTCTATATCCAGATGCCCAAGGTGCCGTAGAACAGTATTCCTTTGAATCATATTGATAGGAATACATTGGACCAGTACCCGATATCACCATTGTTCCATCACTTTTCAATGTGTAAGTCGCATTGGCTCCACATTTTCCGGATGTAAGCACTCCCGTTTCATCCGATGTACTTTGTGTTGTTTCTGTCGTATTCTGTATTTCAGGTTTGTCAATCTCATCCGCGTAAGCCAGCATACCTGGCATTATCATATTCGCGCTCATTGCCAATGCAAGCGTACATGCAAATATTCGTTTTGCCTTTGGACCTAATTTATTCTTGTTCATAACCATTTTCTCCCCATATTAAAGTTTTAATTTTTCCAAAAATCGTGCTCTCTTAATTATTTTTTAGATAAATCAATATCTTTCTCACTCTTTTTCATTTCAAAAATCTTCAAATTTCCACCATAATTATGTAATTTTTTTACTAAATTTACATAACTTGGATTTGTTCGTATATTGGGAACTGAAGAGCTAACTACTACTCTGCCATATACATGTGAAAACTTCAAAAAGAATCCTCTAAATTGATTTAAAGTTCCGTCAATTTGCTTTAAAGAGTGTAACACATCCACGCCCTTTAATTCTGTTAAAATTGCATCGCACTCTTTACCGTTTATCGCAAATAAATAATCACATTTACAGGTACCTTGCGGAGTTGTTTTATCTTGTGAAATCACTCCTCCATCCATCCGATATAAAACCACATGATTTCTCTTTGTATTTTCCAATACATATTTTTTCTTTCGTTCTTCACATTTTACCAGAGAACGATCATCCGACACTTCTATACACTCTGCTTCTTTATTGACACATGATTCTACAGACTTTTTTTCTATTTGCTTATTAAAGCATTCTTCTATATTTTTGCATATCATCCGTCCAGCTCCTTATCCAGCAATCCATCCAATTCAGCATTCGTAATAGAGGACACCTGATCAATATAGTCTGTATTGATCATATGACTCTCCTCATCCATCAAACTCTCCACACTGTTATAGTTGTTATCTATGTTCTCCAGCTTATAAGCCCCAAAAGTTTTATAATTGATTCTCATATTCCGTGGTATAATTGAAGTGCCTTTCATTCTTGGATTATTCTCTACTTTATCTGAATATAGCAAAATGTTCAACGATGTTAAAATATAAGGACTATGTGTTGTAATAATCACCTTACTCTCCGTTGAATTAAGCATTAATGAAATTAAATTTACCACATTTTTTTGAGCCACTGGGAATAAATGTGCTTCTGGTTCTTCTATTATAATAAAGCTTTTTTTCTTTTCCAAAATCACAATAAAAATTAACATCAAAATCCACAGAACTTCCTGCTGTCCTGATGATCCATACATCAATTTCACCCAATGTCTTTCGTCAAAATAAATCTTTTCTCCATCGCTTTCACTAGTATAATCTGCTTTAAAAATTTTCCTTATTAATTCATATGCCGTATCTAATGAACTATTATTAATCTGCCCCTTTACAGTTTTTGTATAATCTTTTACAACATCCGGTATTTTACTTCCAAATCTAGCTTTTGTATTTCGAATCAGATTAATAAACTCCTGCATTGTCAAATCCATATCTGAAATAGAAAAATCATGTAATTGTTCTGACATTGTTGCCAGTAAACTCCGCCCCGCTGGAATATACATAATTTCTGCATCATTTTCAAACAATTTATATAAACGCTCTTTAAATTGCTGTTTCACTAGTGCAAGAACACTAATATTATCAATAATAGAACTGATTTTGTCGCTATCTAATTCATACAAAAACATTCCCGCAGCTTCGTTAATAAGGTTATTTAAACTTATTTTTAACATTTCATCACATTTAAAACGTATATACCCATCCTTATTTAGCGTAATCACAATCTGCTTTTCCCCAAAAGTATACTCAATTCTAAATCGCTGCATATGTGTAGTTTTTCCAAAACACCCCATAAATTGCTTTTGAAGATACTTCATGTATAGATTAAAATATTCATTCTTATGATTATTAAAATACTGTTCCCTATTCATTAAGAAATCCAATGTATAATCCCTTATTTTCTGACAAAAATAAACTATTTTGCATACTGTACTTTTTCCAGATGCCTGCGTTCCTATAAAAACCTGCATTTTCTTATCCAAATCAACGTCTGCCTCTTGCACAGGGCCAAATCTATTTATATAAATCTTATTCATTATCCCTATTCCTTCCTCCCATTATATTCTACAATTATACCTAACTTCTATTACGTTTACAAGTTAACGTTTATCTCATTTTTAGGATTAACTAATCTTTAAAAATTTTTGTATTCTATGAATCAATTGATTCCTAATATTTACACTATTTTTTTATTCTCTAAAGTGTCATTTTATTTCTTATTATATTTTTCTTTCATTTTCATAAACTGCAAAGTTACTTATAACATTTTCTTGTATATCTTCTACGTTCATATTACTTAATACTACATTTTTATTAAAAATTCAATTTTTTTTGATAGCACTTACATTTTTTAATATTATTAGTCTCATTTAAATATTCATTTTTTCTTTTTGTTGGATTAATCTTGGTTTTTTAGTATATAAAAACACCATCATATAGGACTTTTTTCATTGTCCTACATGATGGTGACATCTCATATTTAGTATGGCATTCTTTTGAACTGTCAATTATTTTTTCAGCGGATATTTCTCTGTCAGTGCATCTACGATAGCGCGAGCTTTTGCAACGCCTTCCTCGCCTTCTTTGATGACGATGGAGATTGCCTCTGCAATCTGATCCATATCTTCTGTGTTCATGCCTCTGGATGTAACGGACGGTGTTCCAAGACGGATACCGCTTGTTACAAACGGGGACTTCGGATCGTTCGGGATGGTGTTCTTGTTTGCTGTGATATGAGCCTCATCCAGAAGTTTCTCGATGGCTTTTCCTGTCAGTTCAAACGGTGTCAGGTCAACCAGCATCAGGTGGTTATCTGTACCGCCGGATACGATCTTGATACCGCGGTTCATCAGTCCTTTGCAAAGTGCCTGTGCGTTATCTACGATACCCTGCTGATAGGTCTTGAAGCTATCCTGAAGTGCTTCTTTGAAGCAAACAGCTTTGGCTGCGATAACATGCATCAGCGGACCACCCTGGATTCCCGGGAATACTGCTTTGTTGAAGTTGAAGTTATTTTTCTCCATGGACTCTTTGGAAACAAGGATCATACCGCCTCTTGGTCCACGCAGTGTTTTATGAGTTGTAGTTGTAACAACGTCTGCATAGTGGATTGGGCTTGGATGAAGTCCTGCAGCTACCAGACCTGCGATGTGTGCCATATCTACCATGAGGTATGCGCCGCATTTGTCTGCGATGTCACGGAAACGTGCAAAATCAATGGTTCTTGCGTAAGCACTTGCGCCTGCGATGATCATTTTCGGTTTGCACTCCATAGCAATCTCTTCTACTTTATCGTAATCGATAAAGCCTTCATCGTTTACACCGTAAGGTACGATGTGGAAGTATGTTCCGGAGAAGTTTACCGGGCTTCCGTGTGTCAGATGTCCGCCATGATCCAGATTCATACCCATCACAGTGTCACCCGGCTGAAGCAGTGCAAACTGTACTGCCATGTTTGCCTGTGCACCGGAGTGCGGCTGTACGTTGACATACTCTGCGTCAAATAACTCTTTTGCACGCTCGATGGCAAGGTTCTCTACGATATCTACACACTGACATCCACCGTAATAACGTTTTCCCGGATATCCTTCTGCATATTTATTTGTCATGATGCTTCCCTGTGCTTCCATAACTGCATCACTGACCCAGTTCTCGGATGCGATCAACTCGATATGGCTGTTCTGGCGGTCCATCTCCGCTTCGATCGCTGCTGCCACGTCTGCATCAACTACTTTTAACTCTTCTAAATTCATCACTTTTTCCTCCTGCCGCATAGGTTCTCAACTCATTTTTCCAAGTGTAACGTATGAAAAATCTTTGTCTATCATAGCCCAGTTTCCATGGAAATGCAAGAACTATTCTTTGAAAAGCGCGGAACCATTCTCTTGACCATTCTCTGAAAACGGCGGTCAGATCATAAAAAACCCCATCTATGCCGGTCAGGTACAACCGACATAAATGGGGGATTTTTAAGCTTTATGCATTTGCTGCAAGTTCTTTTCCTGCTGCCTCACAAGCTGCCTGTGCATCTGCATCCGGAGCTTCGTTGGCAATGATGCCTTCTGCTTCGATCATCTCCGCACCTGCGCCTGTCATCTGTTCCACCCAGTTGCGCATCCATTCGCCATCTCCCCAGCCGTAGGATCCGAATAACAGGATCTTTTTGCCGGATACGCTGCCGAGGATTTCTTCTACAAACGGCTCCATACTGGATTCTTCCAGCTGCTCTGCTCCCATGGACGGGCAGCCAAGTGCAAATGCTTTTACATCTGCGATATCTGCTGCGCCTGCGTTTTCAACCGGAATGATCTTTGCCTCTGCACCTGCTGCTGTGACACCATCCGCTACGCTCTGAGCCATTGCTGCTGTATTTCCTGTACCACTCCAATAAATGATTTTAACTTCTGCCATTTTTTGTCTCCTTGATGTTATATTTTTTTATTTTTTCTGTATACAGATTCCGCTCTTTCACACTTGTATGACTGCTTTGGAATCGATATACAGTTTGAAGCATTTTTATTCTTTTTTTAGTTATATTAACCACACTTTTATGTATGTATTCCATTTATGGTAATTGCATGATCTTATTATCAGCAGGCAATCTCATGCATGTGCTTTCCTGCCATATATTCCATCACTGCACATTCTTTGGCATCGTCATATGCCTGAAAGATCTGCTTCGCCTGTGTCACATCACCATAGACTTTCCAATATCCGGTATAGCGGCTTTCCTTTCCCTCATGCCGGATAAATCCTCTGACATCCTCCAACGGATAGCCGAGAAATATGCCCATTTCATGGGGATAATGCTCCATCCCCCGGGCCGACAGGGAAACGCGCGCCCCAAGATGATTCAGACAGGCTTCTGCCTGCGTACTTTCATATCCGTACTGCTGTAAAAATGCAGCTACCTGCGGATCTTCCAGACACTGCTGCACCTCTGCTTCCCGGTATACATACACCACTGCACGTCCTGCTCCCTGGCACAGACATTTGACCCGGATCCCGGTACCTCGAAATGCGGAGCGTACAAATCTCAGGTAAGCCGCCGGAACGGTAAACATACTTGACATTTTTACATCTTTTAAAACCGGTGCACAATGCAGAATGATCTGCATCATGAGGCTTTCTGTGACTTTCCTGCTGGAAAGCTGGTTCAATACGGCTTCAGTTGGCATTTGCTGTCCTCCTCTTGCTCATTCATGCAAGCATGATTCATATTTTTGAATGTAAATCTGCTTGGCTCTTCTTAATTTCAGAGCCAGCCATCTCGATTCCGCTACGCTTCATCTCGATGTGGCTTCTCGCCAAATAGATTTTCATTCAAACATGCTCATTCATGCAAGCATGATTCACATTTTTGAATGTAAATCTGCTTGGCTCTGAAATTATGCATATTGTTCTAATATTCCGTTTAATGCGTTGGCGCTGCTGCTGTGGGAACGTTCCACTATGATGTTTTTGCGTTCTGCTTCTGCCACTGCACAATGTACCATCTTATGAGAAACTGTGGAGGTGAAGAGAATCAGCAGATCCGGACTTCCGATTTTGTTTTTCAGATCTGTTTTCATTTTCGTAAATACTTTTGCCTTACATTTGTACTGTTTGCAGATCTGTTTATACTGTGTTTCCATTCTTTCGTGTCCTCCGATAATTACGATACTCATGTTAGCCTCCTTCATCTTTTATTAGTATTTCCTAACCACATTTTTTAAAAGAAAGCGGATTTCCTGGTTATCCGCTCAAATTTCTTATGTGGTTAGTATAAATTAACCCTCTTGTTTCGTCAAGAGGGTTAATGATTATATTTTTTCATTTTGTTTCTTTGTTTTTATCAACCTCTGATATAGTGTCCGGATTTTCCGCCGTCTTTTTCCAGAAGTAAAATATCTTTGATCACCATGCCGCGATCTACTGCCTTGCACATGTCATAGATGGTCAGCAATGCTGCGGATACGGCATGCAATGCTTCCATCTCGATCCCGGTCTTTCCGGTAGTCCGCACAGATGCGATGGCTTCGATCTGTGCTTCTTCCGGATACAGTTTAAACTCAATATCCACACCGGTCAGCAACAGCGGATGACACCTCGGAATGAT